>Ga0065711_1029273_pt1 | contig 36872 bp, 14 predicted proteins | sample Hoacrofraction12_FD_59098 | JGI IMG/M metagenome (GOLD analysis project Ga0065711, IMG submission 59098) | Hoatzin crop microbial communities from Cojedes, Venezuela - Epithelial fraction 12 v2 (version 2) | ecosystem: Host-associated > Birds > Digestive system > Esophagus > Crop | place... | reverse complement strand
CCCCGTTGCCCTCCCCTCCCCCTTTTTTGTTTCCCTAGCCATCGCATTTTAAGGCCTGGAGCTTTGGCTCTTGTAAGCCTGTGTTGTCCCGCTCAAGTGGTCAGCTGGCTTCATGGCTCCCTCTGTGCACTCAGACAGCACAGTTTTCCTTCTGCATGCACACTCAGACCCCCAACACAAGAGAAAAACCAGAAACAAAAGCAGACGGAGAGCAGTCCTGCTGCTTGCTGCTGGACATCCTGCCCTGAAATTGGAACTGCGTTCCTACTACATGGGTCAGACTGATGTCCTCAGCTAACCCCAGGTTCAAGTACTCATAGGCCTTGCAAGTAGAATTAGCCAACTCTTGAACATTATGCAGTGAGTCTTGACATTGATAAAAAGCAGAAGTTCATGGCCTCTGCACTTTCTGTAACCTTTGGAAATGATTAAAGTCAGAGGACATTATCTAAGAAGAGGTATTTTTAGCAAAAGTAACAGCTGAGTTTTTTAGCAAGACCAAACAATCCGCCAAAACCAAGATACTCTGCTTCGAATGAGATATTATGGTGAGTGCATTCATTTAAAATGTCTTCCTCAAGATTAATGTGGGTTAAACGTATTATCTTCTGGAGTAACTGAGTAGCTAACAATCAGTATATCCTACCAAATACGTACATTTAGGTGGAATAATACATACCGTATATATCGTCTTGTGTAGTAACCTGCAAGAATGATGCATTAGTATTATCTCACACTTTATATTAAACATAAATATTAAATAATATAACATGCAAAGGATCAAAAGTGTCCAGGCCAGCACTGAAAGTATCTTTCACCACTGCAGCCTTGAGCTTTTATGTATTGCGCCATGTGTAAAGAAGTACCATTCTGTGGCAGATATTCTTCTTTGATATCTTGGCAAATGTGCAGATCATAAAGCGAATCAGCATAGGAGACTCGGGAAGTGCAATCTGAAGTGTGGAGTAAGTTTCAGACCTTCCAGCTTTATTTATCGCCCTGCTAGTAGGGGTGCAGGGTTGATGAAATTGCCAGTGAAGTCCTCCCAGTATCACCTCACAACACAGTGGTGAAAGGCCACGGTGCGTACTGCTTCTAGGGAGCTGGGGATGGTAGTCAGCTGCGGGGGCCCTGTCTAGAGCAAAACAGATTGCCACACTTCCCTTGCCTTGTACAAATAAAAAGCAAGTTTGAGTTTTCTTGAAGACCCCAGAGAAGGCATAAGCTTCCTGGGACGTTGGATGTATCTGGGCATTGTAGGGCAATAAATGGAATAGGAATGGAAACTGCTGACTCTGTTACACTGCTGATCTGAGAACACTTTCCTGCACAGGTGGAGATATGGGTGCAGCACATGAGTCTTGATCTCACTTTCCACAATGCTGAACCCCAAAGTGATTAAAAGGTCCTTACCTCAGTAGGTTCTGTTGCTGCAAAAAGCAAGGAAGAAAAAGACAAGAAAAATGGAAAAATTAGATTCTGAATGCAACTTCACAGTGTTCAATAGCACAGACCTCCTCAGCCATGGGAATGCCGCTGGCAGGTCCCTTTGCTTGGAGGGGAACGGGGTGCACTAACTGATGCATTGTCACAGAAATCAAATTGATGTTCAAACAGCTAATAGATCGTGCTGAGGGACAGAATCCTGGTCATTTACCAGTTAAGAATCAGCAAAGCATTTTATGAGCTTCAGTGTGGAAAATGACAAAGGAAACTAGAGACAAAAATATGCTTTGTCCCTAGATTTCACTGCAACAGGTGCAGGCTAACCAGCTCAACAATCCTCTCTGGTTTCAGTGTCAAAGAGTAAAGTTATAAAATAGGATGAAGGCTATAATTTAGCATGGGGCAAATAGTCTTAGCTTCAGTGTGTACCTGAGAGCAGCTTGGAACCATTCTGAGTCCTAAGCAGTCTTTCTAGTGTGACATCTCTTAATTTCTACCAAATGTCAGTTTGTAGATACAAACATGGGAGTGAAAATCTCATCTGATATATAAATTTCTGAGCAGAAACTTCATTGTTACAATATCATAAAAGTTTAGAAATTGAAAGTACCTCCAGAGGTCAGCCAGTTTGTTTGCTTTCCCTAAGGCAGAAACAGTTTTGTCCTGTCATTCCTGACCAAAGTTTGCTTGACCTGTTCTTAAGTATGACGGATATGCCACAAGCCTTTCTGGCAGTCTTTTTCAGTTTGCCAGTAATTGCACTCTTCCTTGTCAAAATATAAAGCCATTTTTTTTTTCCTATCCAGCAACGACACAGAAAACATTTATGCATGTGTCAAGCTCTGTCACACCTTGCAGCACTGCTCCCTTTTCACAGTGGTTATTGTAGTGAGGGGACTTTCTCCTATTCAGAATGTGTCTAGAACCTTCAATAGAATTCCTTGTACTGAGCCAAAAAGGCTTCAGTCTGTCTTTCCAGACTGTTACTTCGGTTACATGGCAACAGAAGTCCACTGTAATGGTGGTGGTTTGTTATAGCAAAGTTCAGTCCCCACCAGCTGCATCAGAGAGACCCATGGCAACTAAAAAAATTCAGCAGGGAAGCACATTTTTGAGATGGGTTGACCGAATTCAGAATTCACACACCCAAGAAGCGCTAGATTAATTGACTAGATTCCTAGGCACATAAAGCCTGCAACCCCTTTTTAAAACCCAAAGGAGACAACACAGAAGGCATCTGCAATGTCCTTGATCAAACATTTGATGTGATACAGCTTTCAAAATTATACTGCTCACATTTTCTCCACACTGTAAATACTGAAAGGTGTCTCAAAAGGCACAAAAACCAGTAATAATGGTAAATTAAAACTCATTGTACACATTTGTCCCAGTAACGCTGCAACTTTGAGTTCCAGCAACTGACTACTTTGAACTTAAGTGAGGGTGTCTGTTGGCCAGCTCCAAATATACTGAGCAGTTATTTTACAACATCTCATTGCTTCCATGCCATAAATGACAGCTTTAAAGAAGAATTGGTCAGTTTTCATTAGCCCCTTACTTGCTGTATGTCAAGCAAATTTTTCCAAGGCCTCTTCATCTCACAATACATCACCCTTGACCTGGCAGTTTCTTGCTGTAGTTAAAGTCTACCTAGAGATTTATTTCCATTGACCTTCTCTGGAGATCTGCAATTACCTCCTCCTGTTTTGTGAGTCGACAAAAGCTGTTTGGTTAAGCCTGAACTATTTGTCTTATATCCCAGCACAAAGCAAAGCTTTCTTTGATGCTTGACATCCCTCTCCTTTACTGATGCACCAAGTTAGGCAAGAAGGAAAACGAATAGCAGTCTCTTTTTTTGTAACACTCAACTTTACGGAAAGGTATCAAAACGTCATATTAAAATTTTATTTTCAAGCCTGTGAAAGCACATCTAAGTTAACCTAACAAACCATACCCCAAAAGTCCGTGTAAAGCACATCTCTGTGAAAACACATCTGCACTCAGCCCAATAACAGATTAGGAAACGTGGCCTTATCCAAGAAGTCCGAGAATCAGTGCTTTCACATGCTCTAAAGCCAAGTCAGTCACACACCAACAGTGTGTGATGCACAGTCAAGAATTAACAGTTGTCTTTAAAATACAGTATAAATCCCACTTACTTGCTGTGCTGTTTCCATAGTCCTCCTGCAAAACCAACAGTTAAAAGGCATTATTCTTCCATACCTCATAAATGCAGCAACAACAGCATCAAAATCAGACCAAAGGGAGGAACTAAATTATTAGCTTGGTCTTATATACTATATTACTAATATTTTTCTTGCTGGAAATTAATCAAAGTGTGTCTCCACAGCTTCACCCCAGGTAGAACAGGTCAATTAGAACACAGAGCACGGCTGCACGGAACTGCTCTCACCTGAATAGGGAAGGTCAGGGCTGTGTGAAGCAGAAACGCGGCGAAGACGGCGAATGTCTGGAACATCTTCAGCTCCATTATCCAGTCCTGAGAGACCACCGGTATGTGTCCTTGCCTCTGCCCGTGCAGGAGCGCTGCTGCTAGATATACCCGCAGAGCCTGCCCTGCCAGGGCTGAAAATCCTGCCCCAGCCAATGGCCAACGGAGGAGGAAGCAAAGATCTTTCGCGGCCCCCACGGCCAGTATAGCCTCTGGGCATCTCCCGGTGCTCTGCTGTTGCTGTCGCTGCGATCTATAGCATCCTGCCCCCCCTCCCCCCATCTTCATACTGTCCTTCATGCCGCTCTTTAGAGCTGGATCAGCCTCATGCTTGTGCTGCCATGCAGTCCCTCTGTTTCTTGGAGGATCTTTTCTTAAGTGTTCCATTTGACTGATGCCACCTGGGAAGCCCTTGTTCCTGGACAACTTTCCAGAGTACCTTATTGTTGGGATTTCAGGTGGTAGGTGACTTTTTTTCTTTATGTCACAGAAAGCCCAGAAGGCCGTGATGGTATTATGTTGCTTTGGAACATACAGCACATCACTGCTCAGTGAGGTCAAGTCTGTGTCTTCCCTGAGAAGATATCCTTCATCTTCTCAGCATACAGTTCCATAAGTAGAATTTTTGTTTCCTCCTCTGCGTTCCCCGATTTTTCATAACACCAGGAACATTTCCTGTGTTCCATCATTTCTGGCAGTCTCACAGCTGTGGGTGCCCTCACAAGCTTTGTTACCAGCAGTCAGAGAGGGGAAAAAAGACAGCGACATAAGCAGCACTTACTCATTTTGAGACTGATTAACAGATCTGCTGCTTGCTGAAGTGCACTTGTCGAGAGGTGGATGTAGGAAGTAGTAAGCAGGCCTAGCAAAAAATGCTTGTAGGAGGCAAAGCAGTAACCACTGAGCCTCTTGTCACAGCAACCTCTTGTCGCAACCACTTCTCACAGCAAAGCTCTGCTTGGTGAGCCATTTGCTGAAGGAGCTGCAGTTGGGAATTGTCCGGTCTTTGGTACACACTTGGTCTGTGTCAGAGTACATTTTCCATGCATGGAGAAGTACACTGAATTATAGAATGTACAGATTCTGTCTCTTGACCATGCTCAGATACCCTTAGAGTAAGTTTTAAACCCACTCACACTGTTATTCCTTCTTTCTGTATTGAATGAGATGTTTTAGGAGTTATCCATGTTGATGAATAAATCAAGAAGCAGCAGAGGGCTTTCCACCTATTTATCTCCAAATCATACCCAGTCAAGGCTAGGAGTTACATTGAAATGTAATCTGAATGGCATTGGTGGTGATTACTTGTCATTTTAGTGAATGAAAGTTCACAGTCACGCAGTGCTGACTATTTTAGGGAAGTCGGGACTGACAAAGTCCAGGGATAAACTTTCATCATGCCCACAGGGAGGCAGCACAGGGGAATACTATTTTTCCCTTTCTGTCCCTGCACTCTGGCTAAGGCATGCCCTAGGCACCAGACAGTAAAAAGCAGGGTAGCGCATGGTCCTTGTGACTGTAAAAGAGCAAAGATCAAGCAGGCATTGTCAGCATGCTAATCCTGCTGACACAGGCAGTTTGTGTGTCCTCTGTGTGCATAAACATTTGCAGTAAGCAATGCTAAGTGTCTGTCTTCATAGTGTCTGTGTTTAATAGGGATGAAAATCTTCCTTGTGCTGAACCAAAGTTGTGCAGCTCTGGTCTGCAGTCCTAGAATGGTTTCCCAGGTTCCTCACTTGATACAAGGGCAAAAGGTATGTCCTTGATGCCTTGGTATGCCAAAAGCAGATCAAAAACACTGCAGAATGGAGCTTGTGTATAATCTGCTTCCATTAGAGTTTAGGGGAAAAAAAAAGAAAGGTTAGACCACTTTCAGGGAAAACCAGTCCAGGAGCAAAAGGAGGTATCAGAGGTAGTGAGGGAATAAAACAAAATTAAAAAGCAAGGTAGGAAAGTTGATAACCTTAGCATATTTGTAGCATGTTATTGGGAAAATACTACAGCCTCCTGAGTGCCTGTGCTCAGAAAAGAATGAGGGAGCAGGGCTTGCAAAAAGGATGCTGAACATTTTATGCTGGACATGCTAATATGCTGACATGTTCATCAGACAGATTGCTGCATGCCACCTTTTCTGTATGCTAACACTAGTGATGATGGAGAGATTGCTGTTACGATCATGAATGTGGCTGTAAATGCTACAGGTGGCAAACTACGCATAACAGAGCAAGGGGGAGTGCTGACACTCATGCCTGCTGCCCATCCTGAAGATCCTATCAGCTTTGGTTAGTGCCTGACACTTAGATTCAATATTTGGTTGTTTTCCTAAGTGTGGTAGTCATGTGGGAGGAATTGTCAGCAGTCCTGTTGTCACTAGTCCAAAAATTACCTATTTTTCTAAGATATTGCAAAAATAGGGCATTGTTTTACCAGCAAAGTACCAGTAAAGTTGGTACCTCTAGCAGAAAAAGTGCCACAGAAATTGTATTGAACTTTTAGGAATCAAACTAGGGCTTGGCAAAGAGAAGCTGTCTTTGTACGTATAGAAGGGACGTGGGAAATTTTGTCAGACTTGAGTTCTCCTGTGTATGTGTCCCAGTTTCTGGTGGACAGTAGGGACCACAGAGATTTTGCAGATGTGAACAATGATTGGCAGGTGTCCAAAATCGACAATAAAATGTGAAGAATTACTTGGACAGCATCATAGTCTGCAAGAAGTCTGTCAACAATAAGAGCACTGCTCCTGAAAGACCAACTTGGAGTTACGCCTGAGGACATATGCTGATTTGCAGAGACCTGTATACATAGCCAAGAAAAGACTTTGCAGACATACCAATGAAAAAATGTATTTTCTCTTCTGTTGCATATGGGAGTTCGCTGTAAAGTTCGTTGCCAAAATCAAAATAGCAGATGTATAAAAGTGACAACACTACTGTAGACATCTTTCAGATTTTGCTCAGTCATGACATTTAGTCATATGTGTTATATAATTATTATTCTCTTTGGAGTGTTTCATTGTAAGCAGCTTCCAAGCTATAATGTAAACTATCAAAACCTAGTTACAAAAAAGAAATAAAGTGTCTGTTACATTTAGCTACTAACCTTTATAACTACTAGCTGCTAATTGCTGTGTAGTAAAATGCAGGAAAAAGTAACTCCAGGAAATAAGAAAATAGACACATTTATGTTAAAGAGCTTGTGGAAGTTATGCGGTAGCTACCATACCACATTCATGGTAAGATATTAACAAATCTTGAAGGTTTCAAATTATCTGTCTTTACCAAAGCCAACCGTTGAAGCAATGGTGTGGTCCACAACACATAACTGAAATTGCTGTGGATTGGCATCACAGAAAAAACACCACACAATTACATTTACAGTCTGGGGTTAATGACAAGTCTGAACCAGGAATATATTATTTTAGACAGAACTGCTCAATATAATTTCTCAGGAATATCTGCTTTGTGGGGCATTTCGGTATTTTTGCTCCCTGTTATTTGGAAGAGGAATGCTGATTTCAGCTCGGCTCTGGGCTCCTTCATTCTGAACTCCAGTCCTCTGACTAGGAAGTCTGCTCCTGTGCACTGCTTCCAGCTCAATGCTTTTTAATCTCTCTAGTTTCAGGTGTTGTAACACTCTATCACACAGAGTTTGTGGTGTATTTATTATCAGATACTTTTCAGATCGAAATCAGTCCTCACGCAAGCTTTTTCTATGCTGGCATAAAGGACTTTCAGCCCTTTAGTCTTTCTTCTAATTCATCTCTTCTTGGTTCTACAACCACATTTTAATTCCTTCCAAACTGCCCATACCTTTTTAGTAATGCAGTGGTTAGGAGCGGATAATTTCAGTCGAATTCATGTCAGCCAGTACTGCACTTTGCTGGTTGAGACTAGTATTGAAGCCCTGGCAGCTTCTGAGGGTTTCACAGGCAACTAGCATAGACTTCAAGACCCTGTATAGAAGACTGACATGTGTCATAAAAGACAACTCCGGATAAGGCAACGTGCAGTTAGAAGCTGTTCTCCCACACCTGAGAGCATACATGATGAATCAATAAACTTACTCGCCCTTCATGTCCCTCTCTGCATTTCTTTGGAACCTGCCTCCCAGAGACCTGGAGCTGCTCAACGTGGTTCTTATTCTGCTTTCTGTTGCACTTCCAGTTTCTGAGAGGCTCCAAAGGGATTCCCATGTTCTTGCTAACACCATCTGTAGCAATGAAACTGCACAGTCTGCAGATTCCTTAGCAGAACACTTATGCATCCTCCATGATATTAATGACTAACTCCAGCCGTGGTCCTAGCTTTGGCAGTGTTTCTGTGAGAGAATTCTAAATAGTGAACATTGGCTTGCTATTAATTAGTCACTTTTCTATCCAAAGAACCAAATCTAGACACTTTGACCTTCAGTTGTCATCAGAAGAAAAGGAACAATGAAGAAAATCATTTTTTTTTGTGATGGATTGTTCCTTGAAAAAGAAAAATACGCAGTTAGCAAAACAAAAAAGCACAACCTAGTAAAGAAACAAATTGGGAAAGTCAAAACATTGTAACTTCTAAAATAAACGTTGAAACAAAATTAATTTTCATTTCAAAATCAGATTTCAAGGTCAAATTTAGAAAAAGATAGTTTAGCAATTAAACTAGCATTTGTAATGACATATGATCCAATGATTATTTGGGCTGAGGGAGAGGAATGGAGGTGATGAAACTGGAACTTTAATTTGGACAACTCTAGTAATGAACTTCTGATTGTCTTGAAAAGAACAACAAATTCCTTTCTTTTATCAGGAGAAGCCATCTGATTTGTCTGCTGCCCTTAGGTGAAGAATGGCCGGATCAAAGGTTTTACATGATGTTTCCAGCCTGCAGAACAATGTTATGTTGATTGCAAAGGAATCCATGTGATGGGGTAAGGTGCGAGCTGTTGGAGTGGTGCCTGGGGTTATCTTTGGTCTCTCTGCCCTCTGAAGGAAGACATGCCATCACACGGTGCTGCCCCAGCTGCACACGTAGAGCACCAGGGAGGTCTCCTGTCTGCCTCTCCTTGTGACGGATTGTGCAACACCAGTCAGCTACCCTGCCTGTTTTCACCTGCTCTGAGAAGGGGTCTCCTCTTACCAACGGGCAGCTTTTGGTCACATTACCTGTGCCATGAGAGTTGCCTTTGTGAACGCTTGTCTGGCGATTTAACTAAGGAACTCGAAACATCGCCTCATGTCTGCTTCTCAGATGAGTGCATGGGAGCTGACTGTGTGTGCTGTAGGTGGAAAGCACCACATCTCTGCCTTCATGGTACAGAGATCTGCCTGATATAGAGTCCACTGGTAATCTTAGTCGTTGTCTCTCGCCCTGAAACAAATATGCTCCCATACACTATCATCACCATCAGCTAGCTGCACTTCACTGACTATTTTTTTTTCCTTTGTGCCTCATCAGAAAGGCTGTCTGTACTGCCTGTCTCAATACATTTTCCTGTTATTCACTTATTGGCTTCCCAGCTGTCCTCTCTGCAGGATTTTTGAATATTTCAATGGGAGTCTGTAGAAGATGGTATCAGTCTTACTGTGTTTTTCTGAATGCCATGTGCAATCTGAGCCTCACCATGAATTACACCTGTTTACCAGGTCAGCGTAAGACTTTACTTCCTCTGCTGGGAGGACAATTTGTAGCTCCTTTCATGCCTCCTGGGCAGGTGAGTTTGGACACCTTCCCCTGCTACTTCTTACTTTATCTGTATCCACAGAAAAGTACTTTAGGAAAAGTTAAAGCACAGCTCTTGCAGTCCCTGTCTATTTTAAAAAGACCTGCTATCCAGGCAGACAGTAGTGACTAAATGTTGACATTGGAAAGATTGTCTGATAATAAACTTTAAACTATTAAATAATAAAGAATCTGCCTGTTGCTCCTGGAGTCTTTTGCCAAAGAGAACATTTGCCTCCAAAGAAGAAACCATTGATCTTTGGCAGCTATGACCGCCATAACCGATGCAGCGGGAGTTCCTGGACATGGCAGGACAGCCAGAAAGTTTGTTTTGCTCGTTGTCTGTTGTGAGCAAGTTAGCAAGACGTGGAGGGTCTCAGGCAGCCAGACTGGGGGGCACGGTCTGGATGGAGGGCCAGGGAGTCTGGACTGGACCGGTGGGCCTGCCACCCTGTCAGGCTGGACAGAGATGCTGCAGCAGAGCTGGGGACAGCAGGGCGAGGACTGGACTAGCAGGTTTGCTGCAAGGGAGGCTGGAGGAGCACTGGCAGAGCTGCAGTAGGCAGGGGAAGAAGGGTGGGAGGCCGAAGGCTCCCCTGCCCTGTCCTGGCAGAGAGTCCCTGAGGAGGTCTGTGCAGCACAGCCTCAGCCTGGGCTAACCATCCCTGTCGCCTCTCACCACCGCGGTTCAGCTTTCACAAGGAAATAATTCACATTTAAAAATCTACAACTACAACTCAAGATTTAACCACATCAGCTGTCACAGGATTTCATCCTCTTTCAGTTTCTGAGGGCTGACGATTCCTCAGGGAGCAGAAGATTGCCTCTTTCTTTGTGCCATGCTACGTCTCCTGCTATCAGCACGTACAAATGCACCATAAATTGTTATGGATTTACCCTTCCAGCACTCCCATGTGGAAAGGAAATATGTTTTTTCCCAATTTCACAGCAGGAGGAGCTGACTGCATGTGCACCCCTATCCCCCTCCCGCTACTGATTTGCTGTGGGTCACCCAGGAATTGCAGGATCTTCCACCACAGGGCCTGGAGGGATCCCGGAGGAGGTGGGTGCCAGTCTGGTGCCTTCACCATTCCCTTGGGGAAGAGAGGACCTAACAGGGAACAGACGATGGCTGCTAGCCAAACTGTGACCAATCTACCCATGATGCTTCCCAGCAGAGCTGTGGCTACATTAACCTTGGCTTACAGCTGTGATAACATTAAAGAAAAAGCTTCCAAGGGAGTCTCTCTTTTCCACTCATCTGCAATGATTCTGCCATTAGTTATTGAAAACATTAAAGGGACATTGCCACATTACCTGCGGTTACCATTTATCAAGCTCTTGCCAGTGTTCTCTCTGTTGCTTGATGAACACATCCCTCTCCTTATACAACTTGTAGACGAAATAAATTAGAGAGGCTGCCTTAAGACCTTCCTCTGGACAGAAAAGCCTAGCTATGTTTTTATATTTCATTTATTTGAGATTTATGTTATTAGCTGATAGACACATGCATGGCCAAACTTTAATCTGAGGGCTTTCAAGTCTAGCATTTTGGCTTCAGATTTGTCTTTGCTGTAGTTTCAGTTCTCCTCAGTGGACCCAGCTCTGGCTCTCAGTTCACAGGCTTGTATGCAGGAAAACTGTTTATTTGTGCTGGAAGATATGAACTGCAGCTCTGGTTTCTTACAGGGATGGTTTTGTTGTGGATGCGCAAAAGATACAGTGTGAGTTCAGCAACAAATCAAGGTCAAGGCACTGTGAGAAAGCTTCTACTTAGAGGTCTGCTCCCATCTTTTACATATGTATCTGCCTTCTATCTCTGATAAGGAATGTCGTAAGCAGGATCTGTGAGGATATTTGTGTTCCTCCTTTAAATAAGTAAATTCTTTTTGTAGGAAATTGAAGAAGTGGGTGATGTGGAATATTCAAAGTGGTTGGTTTCTGCAAAGGAGAGAAGGGTGGAGTATTTATCACTGTCTTTACTCTGATAATCTTTTCTGATCTAGAAGAGAGAGGCCCATGTGTTACTCATTTTCGACCATCAAAAAAAAGGAGAAGAGAATGTGGAGTTTGTCTCTCCAAGAATTTATGAGGGCCATAGACGCAGCCTCTGTGGCCTGCCATTAGATGAATTATGGCTCTGCCCTCTGACCATTGCAATTCTGGTATCTTGAGGTCTGATGAAGAATCAAGCAGTAAGGTGCTGGTTTATGTGGTGGCATAACTAAAAAAAAGTAAAATGTAAATTAAAAAAAAAACACCATATAAAATGGTCAAGTCAACCTTTTAACCAAATTAACCAGGAAAACTTTGTCATTTTTTTGCCTAATCATGCAACTAGCTGGGCAGCAGCCTTGATGACCTACCGGTCCTCACAGGAGCAGGACCACATACATCTCTGCTGATGGGTGTACTTGATTAAAGCAGTCACAGACTGAAACTAATGGAGATGGTTTTTGCTGTCAGTGCAGGCAGCTGGCCCAAATTATGAGGTGTTATGAGACAGTGATATCTTTTCCACACTCCAGTGTATGGTTACTGTAGCAGATGGTTTGACTGCTATCCTAGGATGATTTAGAGTAGCCCTTCATTAAGTATGTTTTTCACTTAAATTCCTCACACTCTTCTTCTTACACATGCATCGTTGCTATCAGCCACTTGCTGGGGATAACAAACCAAGCCTAGAAAAAGGGAAGCAGTGGTGTTTCTCCAGAGTGATAGATAGGCACTGTCACACTCTGAGTGTGTTTCACCTCGGATCACATCAGAATGGGTCATTCCCCCCAGGCAACTCTCCTCTCCCAACCCAGGTTCCTGCTGGTGGCCAAGGGGCTCCCTCCCCTCTCTCCAGGGCTTCTCGGGCCCTATGCCATCAAAGCTGACAAAGACTTGCAGCTCTTCTTCCCTGTGGCAGGAACCACAGCTGGGAATGAAGGTCTGAATACGTTTGAAGCCCATATGTTGGTTGTGAGTCCCTCTGTTAAGTAAAACTGGGGAGGTGGGGGGAACACCAGGCTGATCCTGAGACTGAATAACTGTCTGGGTTTGCAGCCCTTTACTCTAAATGTGCTCATCTGGCCGGGTCTGGAGGGGAGTGACAGAAAAGCTGGGGAGAAAATGGGACACTGCCATGCCTTTACCTTCAGCTTGGGAGCAGCTTCTTCTCATCTGCCTTCCTTGCCCCTCACCTTTCCTTGTGTTGCGGGGCATGGGGAAGGAGGCCTACTCCTAACCAAGGTCTGGGCTCTGCACCCTGTCCTACCCATGGAGAGTGCCACCGGACAGAGACAGTGGTGACAGGCTGCCATGTGCTGGTAATGGCAGCATGAGAAAGGGCTGACAATATTTGCTGCCTGGAAGCTGTAGCCTCGTTTGGCCTTATGGTCACTCTAGTAGCTGAATTTCTGATTTTGTCAGAGATAAAGATTATTGCCATGTTTGGAAGTGATCCTGTTCTGCAGTAACAAATGCAAAAGTTTTTTCTTCTTTCTCATGACATGCCGGAAATCTAGTTTAGAAGATCAAGCTACAAATTTTGCAGCTTTAGGTGAAGAGAGTCCGTCTGAGCTCCTTCTCACCTAGTAGACTCCTTGGGCATTGCTGCAGAGTACAACATTAGAAGGCGTGTTTGTGGCACCACACTTTGCAGAAACTTGTGTCTTTTTGCCTTGTCTTTTCTCTGCCAGTGCCATGGCAAGACAGGGGTTTGGGAGCTTCCTCCTGGGGTCCATTAGCATGACCCAGAAGGCACTGTGTATTCCACTGTGGCTGGAAAAACCGCACCAAGCTTTTCAGGATGTTTAGACCATCTACATAGCTGTTTTAAATAAAGAAGTAGCCCCAGAATATAATCGTAGTGTGGTTTCTGTGCCCCATCATTTCTGTGTGCTGCTCTGTGCAGATCTAGCCAAACTGGGAAAAGAAGTTGTAGGCAGCTGTCTTTCCTACACACCTTGCCATGCAACTGTTGAAGATTACACAACTGTTCCTGTTCTAGAGACAGGAGCCGACCTTTCCCTCCTACTGTCCGGTAACAAGTGCGTCTCAACTTTGAACAGAAATTTTGATACAAGATACATGTATTTTGCCACAATTTATGTGAAATGCAAAATTTAAACTTTGTTGGAATAAAAGTCTTTCTCTCTTAAATCATAGTTTTGTGGTGATTTAACCTAAATCATATTTTTTTATCTGATAATGCCATGAAACCTCTTCAGTGGACTTGGTACCTCAGAGGAGTTAGGCTATACAGACAGCAAGAAGAGCTGGCATTGACCAAGAAGATGCAAACTGCTGCTGATATGATATGTGTATGTCATTTCCAAGATGTACGGGCATGAGCGATGAGGGCTTTTGATAGGTAACTAGTGGTGTGACAGAAGACGTTGGATGGTGAAGGCAACTTGGATGGGAAAACCATGAGTTTTAATATGACTATGTTAGACTTAAGTTCATACTAAGTCTCTTGAGAGAAGACATCAGTGTCAGCCTGATATTTCACATTGTGAAAAGACAGATCAATCAGGTGTTGGTATGACTCTGTAAACTATTTATGAAATATGACAGTGGGAATGGATCAGGAAAAGATCAGGTGGAGATAAGGTATAGAGGCAGAAGAATTATCTGTTCTCTCAATAGATAATGGATTCTCATATGGTGACAGCAAGAGAAGAAGACCTACAAAGTGAACAGATACAAGAAGTAAGAGGAGAAAGAGAAGATAAAGGTTTGTGAAAGTAGAGAGAGGACATAACTGAGTGTCAGAAGTCACTAATGTGTCCAGGATAAAAGGACAGAGTGAGCTGGCCAGTGTAAGCACAGCAGTGGAGCACAGACTGTGGAAACAACCGAGTCAGGTAAGGGAATTTGCAATAAGGGTTTTAGTCTTCACCATGACTCTGTCAGATTTCCTCTTACTTTACCCAGGGAAGAGGCACTGACCCACTTTGCAGTTTTGCAGCTGGCAGACAATTTATGCAGGAGTTTTGAGAGGGGGTAGGGACTGGCTGAGGACAGAGGACTTCAGGTCAGGGAGCCCACTGGGGAGAGGACAGTCCTCTCTGAAGTATAATTTGGGCAAATGTGAAAATAAAGGAAACAGTTCCCTAGAGCTACTGAAAGGAGCACACATGGGAGGCCTCCTTTCAAATTTGGATGTAAATTTTTCAGTCTCATGTTAGAGCAAGGTTCTGCCTTGGCTACTTTGGAGATTGACAGTTGTGTACAAAGCAAGTACAGACCTCTGGGGCAATCACAGGCAATGTCCCTGTGCTTTCTACCACAGAAGCGCCTAAATCCTGAAGGTGGTGGCTATCTCCAGATCATTTAGATTAGGCCTGACTACAAAGCTGTTGATAACGATGCTGGCTGGAGTGTGAAGTGTGAAAGACCTATTGCTCTGTTTCACACTGGACAACATCGATTCTGAGTAGCTTGTCAGAATTACCTGTCAAACTTGACCAGGATGAGGTCAGATCTCACTATGATCACAATCTGAAAAGCTAAAAATAGCATATATCTCTGCAGACAGCAAAACCAATTCCAAGTCTCAACTATTTCAAGGGAAGTCATGGAGGTCAGACGAGTCATGGCAGTGGAGAAGTAAGGATATCATAAGTGTGGACCCATGCCACACTTTGCACTTAACTCGTTGTCAATAAACTCCATGGAAGGCATCTATCCTGATAGCTGGAGGCTGTTTTCTGAAAAGGCTGTTTTTGTAGAGGGTGATTGTAAGGTCTCCTTGTCTCTTGACCGGAATGTCTGGGCACACGATTGTATGTGCCAACTCTTTTTATCGGAGTGCTGACTGAATTTTTTATAATACCAGTGTTATAGAAAATGTTCCAAAACCAGATGAAATCTTGTGGGTCACGAGCAATTGCTAGAGGTGAACATGAGCAAAAATGTAATTTCTCAACTCCAGAACTAGAAACTGTGAGTCTCTCTTATCTGTAATGATTTCCTCTGCTCTCTTCTCTGTCTCAATGTCAAGGAACGGGACCAAGCAGTGTTGTCTTAGGGAAAACTGTTCCTGTGGTGTTCTTGATATTAATAACAGTACAAAAAATCTCTGCAAAAAGTGATTCACCTTTTGACTCTAAGAATTACCACTGCTGAGGTACTTGCAGATTCTGCTGATGGGGGTACCCAGAAGCTGATTCTCAGGGTTTTACCTAAAAGATTTAGGAAACAAATTTTGTACAGCATGTGATGCCTGCTGGACTAACCACCCCAGACCAGACTACAGGCGTCCCTTACCCTGCGTCCTCTCTCTCACAGGAGCCAAAACTGGCTGCCTAGAAAAGCACATAAGAACAGGGCAAGCATATATGATACTTCCCCTTTGTTTGTTTTGAACTTGGATCCTGCTTGGATCTTCCCTGCAGTTCTTCTACTGGAACTGGGAAGCTGATCCATAGCCAGATTCCCCAGTACACTCAGGATTTCAGAGACCTCTTTCTTTTCCTCTTGCAGTGTCTCTTTTCCAGGCTGAGGAATTGTAGCTTGCTTGTTCATTCCTTATGCAGAAGCTGTTCCACGCCTTTGATCATCCTTTCTGATCCATTTATGAACTTTTTTCAGTTTGGTGGCATCCTTTTTTTAGACCGGAGAAGCAAGATCTACACATAACATTTAAGGGAAAGGTAATCTGCTCCCAAAAGAGAATTAACTCACAAAAAAGAGATGCTGCTTTGGCCATTATGTTGCTAGTTTGCTTCTTGCACTGCAGTGAAAAACAAGACAGCCTCTTTTATGAGTCTTCCCTTTCTTTCCCTGAATGTTTCTTCTGCAGTGACAGTGGTATCTGTGGTCCAAGAGCCAGTGGGATGAGGAACACAGGTGGAAGACACAGCCTCCAAGCCCTGCTGCAGGACCGCTTGCCTCCTCAGGCTTTCTCCCTCAATACTACCTCCTAAAGACCTGTTGTAGGCTATTTTTTTTCAGAATGCTTAATACCACACAGTGCTGTACATGCTCCAGCATGGCTCCCATGGAATTTTGCTGCAGATGCGAGCACTCAGCTCTTGTGTAAATCAGACCACAAGGTACCACGTTTGGTGTACAGAAAATAAGAAAAAAACATGTAACTATTGTGTATGTTTCCAGCTGCTTAAACTGTAAGATTAGTCAGCAGTCTGGAATCTTATTTTTCTTTATTTACTCCTTCATTGGAGGGGGACACACACAAAACCCACCTGCTTTCAGTATATAACCCTGATTCATTCCGAAAAAGACAAAAAGAGTGCTTCTTATTAGAAAACTATTCAGAGTTGATTTAGAAATAAAATGGCATGTCATCCTGCACTTAAAGATTTAAAGACAAGGCTGACATGGAAGTGGATAGAACTAAGGCTTTATAGGCTTTAATTTCCTGGCTTTGCAACCTTAACATAGCTAGAGATATAATTTCAGCTAAAAGTATGAGATCCGAATACTTTCCTCTACAAAATAGCCTTTACAGCATTGGCATTGTAAAAAATTAAAACTGTCATGTTAACCAACTCTTAAAAGAAACTGTAAGAAAAACATTATCACCTCTAGGAGGCAGCATTTTATTGCAAGTACACAATGTGTAATTTGGTGTCTGAGACTTCAGAAGGTCTTGAGGCTTCTCAAATCTCTTGTGATTATAAAAAAAAAAAATCTAGCAGAAAAGAAATAGACATATGCTTGCAGTGGAACTACCTGTACAAAAACAGCCTCTGCTTCTCCAGCCAGCAAGAGCCAGTTCTCAGATGAAATGGAGATAGTCCAGCACAACTTGCGCCCTGTTTTCCTGGGTTTTCAACAGCAAGTTAGTGGAGTTCGAGGAAAAGTAGAATATCTAGGTAGTTCATCTGCTTTCAGCAAGATATCCTCCCCCATTTAGGAAAACGTTTGCTCATTTGCTTAACTTAGCCTGCTAATTGGGAATGTACTTAACCATGTGCTTGCTGCTTTACTGAACACCACTTTTCTTTCAGTTTCATTTGCAGAGATTTATTTTTCTTTCTTCCACCGAGGTCTGTCCTGAGCTGAAGCTGACATTTTCTTTCTGGATCTCTGTTGCTGATGTTCTAAGAGCTCACAATAAAGCAGTCCACCTGGTGAAGCACAGACATGGATTTCTGCTGGGCTTTGAGGTGCCATGTGACTTTCTAAAGCACAGCTTTGCTCTTTGCAGATGGTCCTTTGGCGCTCTCAGAGGAACTGCAATTTTATGAAAAACTGCCTCACAAGTTAATACTCTTTTAACATCCCGAGCGGGCCCTATGTAAACATGAAACAACAAATGTGGTGTCACAGGTGGTTAAACATCAGTTTAAGTTGTAACTGGATGAAAATAGATCCCATAAAAACAAGCTGTGAAACACTAGTCTTGATTTCAAAACTACCCACGATGGAAAACCCTCCACAATCACTCGGAAACTGCTCCCACCAAAATTATGCCTGTTGTTGAAAATTTGCAACATGTTTCTACTCTGAGTTTGTCTGGCATCAGCTTCTGGCCATTAGCTCCTGGTAACGCGTTGTTTGCTCGACAGAAGAGGACCTCTATTATTAAAGATTTATTCCCCAGCTGGGTACTTGAGGATTTTGACCAAGTCACCCCTTAGCCTTTTCATCAATAAACAGATTGACCTTGAGTCAGACTCCGATCCACTGCCTTCCAGCCCTTTATTCATTCATGTGGCTCTTTCCTGAACTCCCTCTAGTTTGCCCAGCAAGTCGGTTCTCTGCCCAGCAGAGCGGGGCACAGCATCGTTCTGCAGCAGTCACACCAGTGCCCAATTCCCACGTTACAGACCCTTCCTACTCCTGCCCAGGGTTTTTCCTCTTACGCTCCTGTGGATCATGCTACCCTTCCTGACCATCTTTGCTTTTCAGCTCCTTCTCCCTGCTTCCTAGTGTTGAGCCTCCCACTCTCTGCAAGTATTCATCAAACGTTGCTGCAAGAGATGCATGAGCTGTATCACAGCCAGGTTTACAGTGGTTGCTGGTGATAGGGGGTATATGGCAGCCTCCTGAAATAGCTACACAGCCAGATTTTTTTCCGTAGATCTCCTGAATCCCAGAGATCTTGGTCTCCAGACAGTGTAGTGTCCCAGCACAGAATCATTTACCATGAGCTCTACACTGCACGCATGCAACTACCTATACCCTTTTGTGTGCTAAATCCTTGTCATCATCCTGAGGGTGACAGAGCAGCAAAAGGCTACACGTGCAGCTGGCACGTATGCCTGTGTGTCTGGAGGTTCCAGGACCACTATATCCATTAACACAAGCTGAAGCACCACAGCTGGGTGCTTATTTTCTTTAGGTTGATCGTTGTATATCTCCCTTTTAGAAAACAATTCTTTGTTCTTCTCCTAATTACTTCATTTACCTGATCTATATCTACAGGTCTGTTTCAGCGACAGTGATGGAGGGGCCAAGCCCTCATTCCTCTCACAAATCTTCCTTCTTTTTTTTTTTTTTTGCATATAAATATGTAGAGACAACTGCTTTGTCTTAATAGCACTGCAAAAGATTATTTCAGTGGTCTACAATACTTCACCATCTGGTGGAGGAATACTTCACCACTTGGAGGAAGACAAAATCCCTTTTTTAAAGCATTTACAACCTGCGGCAACAGCATACAAAAGCATGAGGAGGTAGATGTCATCACTGTAAACACAAGCCTTTTACCTTCAGTTTTGTTTTTGCCATGCTTCATTTTCTTGTTAAAGAAATGCATGACAGCCATACATGGTCTCTCCTCACTAACTGGCTGTTTTGGTCCCCAAAGTTGGGTGCTGTAAACACCTCGCTGTGATCTAGCAAGCTGTTCTACACCATCGTTCTGTTCAAACTTTGCCACTTCTGCAGCACAGAATCTCAGACTCTCATAACAAGTCAATACAAGGGAAAACATGAGCTTATGCCTTCAGGCTGAATGTGACTGTTACAAGGATTTCCCTGCAAAAAACCTGTCTTTCCCATTTCTGCCTGTTAACTCACACTTCTGCCTGTGAAATGCCGCAGTGAGAACCAGAGTATCTCTGACAAATACCAGCCCCTGATGGAGTGGGCTGTGTCAGGGAAAGTAGTCTGCAACCATCATTCATTCAGATGTATGTTGGCTTTTCCTTGTGATCGTGATGGATTCTGGAACTTTAATTCGTGTCTTCTAATGCCAGAATAAAAGTTGCAAATCCCTGACCTGCTTATTCAAGTGGTTGGCAATTGCATTAAAGGGCTTTTTTCTGGTAAAGCATGAACGACAGGCAGCCAATATGAAAGCTCTTGTAGTTCTCCATGTGATATGTACTACCGATTCTTCGTTCAGAGAAAGCTGCTTTCATACGGCCAATGCACAGAAAGGCTCAAAATATCAGTGGAAAAGCTCAAAGCAGGAACAAAGAATTTATAAGCACCAAAGGTTGTCCAGTGCCTTATATTTTGTCATCACAGAATATTCATGTCTGAAGTATCAGGAGCTGAAAACCATGTATATTCTTTTGTCATTCTTAGACACGTCTTGCAGCAGAATCTGGAGAAAATATGTGGACAGAGTGACTGTAAAATATGTTGTCGGGCCTGAACCTGCCCATAAAGTTTAGCTTGGAAAAACAGGCTTTCATCTTTCTGCCTTGGCAAGTCTCTTTCCAACAGTAGATGTGACAGATAAAAAAGCTGTGTGATTCTGGACATTATCAGTGTGAATGGCCAGTGCGAAAGGTCAGTAGCCTGGCCCCATTTCAGCCTACTATTGCTTTAAAGAGAAAGAAAAAAAAAATTATTATATTATTGGGTGCTAAAACAAGCAAATGTAAAGCTGACCTTCATTTCTGATCCAATTTTTTTTTGAACAGAATGTGTTAAAAATAAGTAACCATGATAGATACATACAGTGATGGTATGTGCCAAAACTACATTTAAATTATGTATCTGTACCAGTTACATGCATCAGTGCACACACAATATTCTGCAATCTTTGGCCTGTTGCTTCTAGAAGCTCACATATTGCTAATAATGTTTAGCAAGAGCTATTTTGTTTTTCTAGCAATAGCAGCAAAAGTCTGCTGTCTGGCTATTATTAAAATATGATGTCTGATGATGATTCTGTACATCTTACATTTCACAGCATATACCATTTTTAGCAAGCAAAACTTAATCTTCATGTGTGAGGAGCTGGAAAGCATCTTGGAGAAGTATACTATTAAATTATTGTCTTGCAGAGAGATTTTGATGTGTCCATCCTTCCACAGCCTGCTGTAAGCAGTTTATATGTAATTCTTAGAACAGCTTGTAGGAAACACATGAAGATTGCATCTCATGGATGGACTGAATGCCTTCTCCACTCCAAATCTCTGTCAATATATTCTACCCTTAACAGCACCTGCTTCCTTTTCATATGGTTTCCAAATCTCAGGGGCCTCTCATCTAGCTGTGTTAGATTTCATGAGCACCTTGAGGGAGAACCCATCCTGCGTATGAAACCAAAGCCATCTAAACAGTGTGTCCATCCCTTTTGTCCTCTTTCAGACTCTCCTCTCTTCTACTTCTCTTGAGCGGTGGTGGAAGTCAATGGTGGAACGTTGACACTGTCCTGCACAACATCTTTGTCTCTAAATTGGAGAGACACGGATTTGAAGGGTGGACCACTCAGTGGATAAGGAATTGGCTGGATAGTTGCACTCAAAGAATTGCAGTCAATGGCTCGATGTCCAAGTAGAGTCCAGTGATGAGTGGTGTGCCTCAGGGGTTGGTACTGGGGCCAGTGCTGTTTAACATCTTTGTTGGTGACATGGACAGTGGGACTGAGTGCATCCTCAGCAAGTTTGCTGACAACCGCTAGCTGTATGCTGCAGTTGACATGCTGAAGGGAAGGGATGCCATCCAGAGGGACCTTGACAGGCTTGAGAGGTGGGCCCTGTGTGAACCTCATGAAGTTCAACAAAGCCAAATGCAAGGTCCTGTACATGGGTCGGGGAAAATCCAAACACAGATACAGGCTGGGCAGAGAATGGATTGAGAGCATCCCTAAGAAGAAGGAGTTGGGGGTACTGGTGGATGAGAAGCTCAACATGACCCGGCAATATGTGCTTGCAGCCCAGAAAGCCAACCATATCCTGGGTTGCATGAAAAGCAGTATGGCCAGCAGGTCGAGGGAGGTGATTCTGCCCCTCTACTCCACTCTGGTGAGACCCCACCTGGAGTCCTGCATCCAGCTGTGGAGCCCTCAGCACAGGAGAGTCATGGACCTATTGGAGTGGGTCCAGAGGAGGGCCGCAGAAATGATCTGAGGGCTGGAGCACCTCTCCTATGAAGAAAAGCTGAGAGAGTTGGGCTTGTTCAGCCTGAAGAAGAGAAGGCTTAGGGAAGACCTTATAGCAGCCTTTCAGTACCTGAAGGGGCCTACAAGAAAGCTGAAGAGGGACTTATTACAAGGGCATGTAGTGATAGAACAGGGGGAAATAGCTTTAAACTGAAAGAGAGTAGATTTAGATTAGATATAAGGAGATGGCAGTGAGGCACTGGATCAAGTCACCCGGAGAAGTTGTGTAGACAGAAAACAAAGCTCAAGGTTTTCCCCCTGTGGGTTGAGCTGAAAGGCCAGTTTCCATGGGCTCAGCAGTGTATGGGGGGATTGTCTCTGCTCAAGGAGTCTATTGTGATTCTTTTCCTGATGGGGGATCGAGAGGGTTGGAAGTTGGGAGCAAGACGCCTGTCTGACAAGCCTGGTAGGGTGAGGAGGAGGCAAGATGACAGAATGTGCGCTGCATCCATAAAGATGCTGCAGTGTTAAATAGGAATCTTTAACAATTAAAGTGAGAGTCAGATGTGTGAGGGAAGCTTTGTGCCAAGGAGGTGAATATGTCATCTATAATGGAACAAAGGCTGAGTGAATCATCATAAGTAAGATGTAAAACATCAAAAAAAGGCAAGAAAAATCCATCGCAAAACTTGAGTTGCATAAAGATCAAAAAAACCAAATTTCTAAACAGTTCTGTGTACATAGTTCTTTTTTTTTCCTGATCCACAGACATCAACTGTATTCCAAAATAGAAAGACAAAGAAACTCCCAGTAGAACTCGGCATTTTTTCCAAAGTTTTATAAGGGATACTTTACCTCTTGCTTACTAGTTCCACTCTGGTCCAGGTATAGAGTGACCCAGAATTATAGTCATCTTCTGGCTACTAGGTACTCCTTGTGAAGTACTCAGAAAATGATTGTACATGTCACAAGAAACACATCAAAAGATGACATTTATTCTTCTCTTCCCCAAGCTGCACAGTCCGAGAAATAAGGCAAAAATAAATGAGTCAGAGAAAGTTAATCACTCCATCACCTCAAGAGAAAACCGAGATGGCCATGTAGTCCTTCAGGTCTATTCATGTAGGTTCTTCTGCTGTGCTCACCAGCCCACCGCCTGACACGGGTGTAGTAAGCAGTATGACTAATACTCAGCATATGTTGTTTGCTCTCTCTTCCTCTCCAGAGGAAGCAGCATATGTGCTAGTATATCTTGTTTGATGTGATTTTCTGCTGTCTTTTAAAATAGAAGTGCTGTTCCGTATTGACGCTACAGAAAGCAGCTCCAAAAGGCTCAGACCCGGCGCTTTAAGGGACAGCTGGTGAGGTGCAGTGCCTAATTCTTGCATGTGTTTGTTCCCCAGCCTCTGAAGGATGGCAGAGTTTTGCCTGACTTACACACAGGCATTACTCTGACTGTAGTGCTATCGTGCAATGCTGTCGTAACGGGGCTTCTGAGGCCAACGCCTTTTGGCAATCACTACCTTTGCCTTAAGACAGAAAAATTCACCCTCTGGAGCAAATTAGCAATCTAGCCCTCAGAAATATTGCCAGGGAGCCGATCAAACATTTGGATGCACTTTCTGTGAGTTAACTAGCAAGGCCCAGCCCCTTCTGCTGACGTCTTTCCTCTGTATCACACATCAGACTTTTCCCAGCGGAGCTGGAGAACAGGCTTCAATGAAAACTGCCTCTTTTCAGCTATATGGAGATTGCAGGCACCACAACCACTATTTCCTGTGCTTGACCTGGAGCAGAAACTCCATCATCTGAATAGAAAGGTAGCCTTGTTGCCTAGCAAAGGTGGGATGATTTATCTCTGTCTCTAGATTGGTCCCTTTTCTTTGCTGCACAAGAGAATTGTTTACAGACTTCCAAGGGGAATGGAGGCAGGCTAGAAATCAGAGTGGATGTGCGAGAGCTGCTCTTCCAGGGAGGAGAAGGAGTCACAGGGTTTCTGTGCTTTTTGATCCTGTACAGCGCAGGACAATGGTTTTGTCTGCCCCAGTTATAGCCCTTGGGGCTACCTTAGGGACTGCTACTAGCATCCTTGCCCTCTGCGGTCTCACCTGCTTCTGCAAATGCAAGCAACCGGGGAAAGGACTCTCAGAAAAGGACCAAGAGGAGGACATGGAAAATACTAAGCCCAGTGTGCTTCAGCCAGTCCAGCAAGTAAGACACAGTCTCTAATTTACTCTATGATTTTTCTTTAAATGCAGAGGGTGGGAATGGAACTTCTCTGTTAGGCTACTCAGCATGTGATTTATGCTGCCTGTTTATCTGCTTACTCTGTTCAGGATGCAACAACATGTTAATGGGAGGAGGAGTGAGGGAAAAACAGAGATGGGCTGGATGACCCATAGAATTACCGGAGCAGGAGACAGCTGTCACATTGCCAAAGAGAAAGCTGCTAATGGCAAAAATAGGGGAAGAGGACTGGAAATGCTCTTAGCTGTCAAGCTAGATCACATAGGAAATAATTTCCTGAGGAGACAAGACTGGACTTTACCAGGTGGCATGCAGCACTGTAACGAGGAGATGACTCCTGCTGGGATCTCCTATAGCAGCTGTTTCTCTAACACTGTGCATGATATCTCACAGTTCCTGCAGGATAGTTCCCTGTCAACATCTGGTTTCTTGTGAAAATCATCACTCCTCCTCCCTCTGCCCCTCTAACTGAGGGGATTAACTATGTGTGAAGTTAAAAGCAGGCACTGAAATGATAATAAAATGCAAGTGAGAATCTAGAGTGTGATGACTGGACAATCTCATCACACTGTGAATTGCTCTTTCACTTACAGTAAGAGCAATGTGGAGTATGGATAATATCAGGCAACCCTTTGTGGTCTTTCCTTCTTGTTAGAGTCCAAAAACCCTGATTTACTCCTGACCTCAGTGCAGGAGAGAGCAAGGGGAATTATAGGACCCTTCAAATACACTTATTAATGGGAAGCTCTCCTTCAAAGGGAAATGTTTGACTGATTTCCTTGGTTGACAATGGTATTGAGCATGAGCTGTAGCACTGGTCAGTCTCTGAAGGTATTGCCTGTCGGCTGTTGCTCGTGTTGTTTGTGTGTAGCTATGTCCTTTTCACTTTTGTCTAGCCATTCAACCAAATGTTATGCCATAGCAGCCAATTCCAAAGGCCAGTGATCCATTGTATAACAGCCTTTGTTTGCCTTTTAATTATCTGAGCTGCCTATTATTTTAGTATTCTTAAAGAGGGAGTCCTAACTGAACTTCTCTGTAATGTTTGTAATTACATATTCAGTCTCTCCCTGGCTATGGCTCTTAGGCTCTTAGTAAAAAAGAGCCCTGGCATCCTCAGGCTCCTGTTGCAGTCTGTTCTAAGGAAAGATGACCAAATCTATTAATTGTATTGTAAGAGGTGTTCCAAACACACAGGATCGCATTACCAGAGCTTTTGGTTGCTGCGCGTGGCAGGATGGCTCCACTGACCATGGATGAACATCTGCACTGAGCTTAAGGACTTCTCAAGAGGTTGCTGCTAATTCTCAGCATTCATCCGTGAGCATACCTTCTAGTACCTGTTTGCATTTTGCAAGGATGAATTTCACCTGCTGTTCTGTTTGATGATTTTGTCATATCCTTTCCAAGCTCCATTCTTGTCTCTTCTAACCCACACGGGGCATTTGCCAACTCCTGTATAGAAGGATGTACAAAAATGCTGAGGTTTTACAAATTTGCTGTTAAAATGAATGAGAAATGTGTGACTTCAACAGTCATATCACTTTGCATAGCATTTTTTCTAGCTGTTGTCTGGAATAACACTGCCCACAGATAACTTTACCATCAGTCTATTTCTACCAAAGACTTTTTGTTGTTGTAATCTTCTAGCTCAGAAATCTCTCAACTCCTTGCTTTAAATCCATCCTTGGACATTTTTCTTTTATACAGCCTTTTGGGAAACATCTTGTAAAAGTGTTAATCTGTCCTGGAGCTTGTCCTCTGGGGTGTCATCCTGCTTGCATGACTAAAATAAGCACTAAATCACCATGAAGTCCAATTAAGCCTCCAGTATCCAGCAGCTATTAGGTTATGGTCCTCACAATATTTCTACATTCATCAAGTTTTGCCATAACTTAATCCAGTATTTGACCAACAGGGGATCAAATGATTCAGCCTGCCCTCAGTGCATCACGATTACCTAAGTGATGGCATTTTTTCAGCCTTGTAGACTTTCCAGTTAGAAGTATTATTTCTAATGCTACTGTTTGGTTTTTTTTTTTAAAGAAATCTAGCCAAATTATAGCAGCCGAATGAACATTTTGTCACAGAAAGTGCAAAATGTTCTTAGTTTGCTTATTCCATATGTTTAACAATTCTTTCCAATTAAAACAGTTTTCTTGCCAGGAACATGCATTCTCCTGTGCTGTCACTGATTCAGAACCAGTCTATCTACCTTGAAGGAATGAATCTCAAATTGAGTTCTGAGCTTGGCAAGTTTTATCATCTGTGTCAATGTTTATAAATTGTCCTGTCGGGACTTTTTTCCGATGACATTAGTACACTGTATGTCCTAGTCAGTGCTTGACATACTTAATTATTGAAGCCTGTCAGGGCCACTGATTCTGATAAACAGAGATGACAAAAGAAAGATGAAGCAAGACTGCATTTTATTCACTTGGCATGCCTCCCATGACAGTGATGCTTGTATTTGCTATAGACAGAGGCTCCCTATGGACATGCCCTGCATATGTGAGGAGGAAGAGTTTGAACACAAAGATACATCTACAGAACAATTAAAAACTGCTGAAAATTTGCAAGGTCTCAGCAAAGTGTACAGAATGAAGATTCCTAAACACATCCAGCAATGGCAACAATCTGGTGCATCGTTTGAGTGACACCGGGCAGGGACACAGAAGGGTCAGTCATAGCCTGCTTGCTACTTGTGGTTTCTTGGCTTTCACGCATTTTATGTAGAACTATCTGAACTCTTCTGCTCATCTCTTTATTTAAGATACTGCTGCTGATTTGCAAAGGGAACTTCCATAGGGCACTGCTATGTAACTAGATTAGAAGACAGCACTTGGGAACAGAGCTGGCAGCAAAAATAATAAACAGAGGCAGATGCAATAGAAAGAGGAGGTGGGCTAGTCCCACTGTGCTTGCATATGTCTCTCATCTCTAATTCTGCAGAGCAGACAGACAAGAGGAATATTTAGGCCCAGTGGAGCCCTCAGTTTCTGTGTGCCGATGGATTTCCTGACTAAATGTCTGGCTTTCAGCGACTGGAAGAAAAGATTGTACTAACAATACCTCATGCTTTTATGGTGTTTTTCATCCCAAAGGATGCCAAAATGCTTCGTGCTAGCAGCGCAGAGCAGTGCAGGCATACTGCTCTGTTGTGATGGGCAGTGACTGGTAAGACACAGTCTTACACAGCGGCTTCAGCAGAGAAAGAGCAGGAGAGACTGACTACTATGGCAGGGACTGTATGTGGGGTAGAAGAACAAAAAAGTTTTGCAGAACAAAAGCTACCTGGTTTTTCAAGCTATTGTCTAGTGATGCGTAGCATATTTTTCTCAGTTAGTCTGCTTTAATTTTAGAAGAATGGAAAATTGCATTTAAGGTTTGGATGAGTAACTTCAAATTTCCTATGTATTTTAGCACTGATGAGGCTCACGCCTCTAAAAGAGGGATCTCACAGACCCGCACCATATTAAGTACATAATATCTATACTCAGCTGAATGCTAGGTGGGGACTGCACACAGTGATGTCTGTCTTTCTCAACCCCTTTCTCTTTCAGACACCTTAAAATTAGGCAAGACAAAATACGTCGTTACATAGCGGACTTCCTAAACAATGATGCACTGGCTGCCTTGAGCAGATGGAGTTGCTGACCTAATCAGTTCTTTACCAAGTGTGTGTAACCACAGTGCTATGATCTCCATAAGCAGAGTATGACTAAAGAGCTGAAGTCCGAGATTGCTCTCTTTCTTCAGCTGTGTTTTGTGAGGAATAGGTATGCTCCCTCAGGACGTGTGAACAGGGATCACAAAGTCCCAGCACAGACAAGTGCTTCAGGGCATCATCTACATTCATTATTAATAGGAAACAATGAGACTAACGAAAAACCTTAATTACAATTATGAACATTTTCTGGCTCACCCTCGATCTAAACTTAACACAGAATAGGTTGGCAGGCAGTGGGGTTGGAGAGAATCCCACTGCACAATAATCAACCAAAATGGCAGCTCTACTTCTGCTTTTTGTATTCTATGTTTTGGGAACGTTAATAAAATCTGTTGCAAGGGTCAGGGTCATTTTCTAGTCAGCTTTTGTTCTTTCCCACTGGTGAATCCAAACATAATTGAATCAGGAATGATTTCAATTGTGAGCAGACAGGATTCTTTCTCAGGACATAAGGAAAAGACGACTGTTATATTCCACTAAAATATGTTTCATTGTTTTGGGAGAACAGTAATGCCCTTGTGACAAACTTTGCTTGGGCTGCCTGGGCATTACACCATCTTTCAGGTTCTTCTGCTCATTCCATGCTAACAATTCATCAGGGAATTGAAATGTTAAGAAAAAACTCAGACATAAATCCAAATTTTAGTCCCAGCATAACAAAGGGGAAATATGTGTCTGAGGGTCAGGTGGAGCTCTGGTCCACAGAGACAAGAGATAGTCCAAGAGGCTGAGATGACTGCTGAATCAACTACTCCCAGCATGCAATTGCAGGGCTCATTTGTTCAACAAGTTCTCCTTTGTCTTATTACACCACAGTCATACTTGTTCCAAGTGACTGTATGATCCATGCCTTTGCCTTTCTCATGCTTTACTACATACTCACATAAAATGTTCTGAAATCTGTGGGTGGCTGCAGCCTCTTGATCTTGGATTTGACTTCAGACATCAGGGTAAAAATTACCATACCTCGATCACAGCAAAATGAACTTTATGGTTGATTTCTCTGCTAAGCGAAAACACAGACTTATGAAAGAAGGATTAACAGGTACAGGAACAGAGGAATAATCAAACAATAAGAACATACCTTTTTCTTGTTGCAACCAAACATCTGCAGAGGAGTAAATCCGAAAAGACATACACCAAGTAGAAGGGTAGTGGCTTTGGCAAGCAAATCTCTGGACATACAGGTAGAGGTTTCTACAACCCAAGAAACAGTGACGGTAGCATGACCAGAGGCACCGTCTTTTCTCACTTTGTCTCAGCTCATTTAACATTGAGCGAACCAGAAGAATTAGTCTAATTAGTGCAAAGTAATAAACGAGGTTTTAATTTTCAGTTCAACGTTAAGAAAACTGCAGAGCCAGTCCAGCCTCGAGCACTCCTGAAGTTTCCCAACATTTATGGCCCCAAACCAGTAGTAACTTCACCTGAAATTGTTAACTACACGCAGTACTCCCTGAAGACAACAGAAGAACCAGCTGCTGGAAAACACACTGGCTTGGATGAGAGCAGGATGAAGATACAAGTCAATGAGGAGCTGTTTGTTCTCCCTCAAAACGGTAGGAGCATTTGGTCTTCAGACTAGCAATTGCTTTTCTGGGTGTAGATTTGTAATACTTCTGAGCATAAGGTGATTGTAGTTAGAGAAATAAATGTGAAAATGAAGACATGGGGTGTTTTTCACTTTCTTATCATGAGCATTGCAATTGAGTTTTGTCTTCAGTGCATGTGTTTAATAGAAAGTAGTCATGGAGCTCATCAGAACATTCAGATAACAACTGTAGTTGTATCTGATTGTAAATTTTTTTTTTACCTAAAGATCTTTTGCATTGAATGGAAGCAGACATTCTGTAGAAAAGTGTGTATTTAGTGTAGTTTTACTGAGAGCAGTTGCCAGAGTGTGGGTGAAATATCTGGCCAAAACTAGGCAGAGTATCTCCTCCAGAACAAACATTAGCTGTCCAGCAACAGTCCTTGTCAGGGTCATCGGCAGCAGGGGTTCAAGCTACTACTTTATTTTCTCTGCTGCTTTTATTCCACCAACTTGGTGAGATGGTCTTGACTTGTTGTAACGTGCTGTGAAACCAAAGGCTGCTCTTCAGATATTTTGCCAAACAGAATTCTTGTTTTCCAGCCAGCCCAAAGGGTAACATGCCAAAGCCCAGAACATAAGATTCCTGGTGCCTGAGAGAAAATGCAATGTTAATTATATACATCTGGCAGCATGTCTGGGTTGCTTCCATACTGATTTTTACCTTCACTGCTGTCTTTTAAGAGGATAATTGGCTCTTATATTTGCCACATTAGTAAAACCTTCCTGAAAATTTGCCAGAGACACAATGCCATCTGTCATGATTTTTGTTGAGAACTCTATTTGCTTTTTTAAAATTGCTTGAGATTATGTTTTTGTCCTTCTGGGATGATGATGGCTACATTCACCCCTCCACCCTGAGACTTGTAAGTATGGAAAAGAAAGTAACAAGGGAAGCAGCTGTATTGGAAGAAGAGACTGTCTGAGCCACATCCTTAGGTGTCAGGGAAAAGATTATAGGGTGGAGAGGCTGAAGGATGATTGCTGCATGTAGGCTAACACTTTATTTAAGTGTGTTGGTGTAAGAGTCTCTGCACTGCTAATGGCACAAGCAAGTTTGCTTCCTGCTGTGCCTGATTTCATAGCTCAAGTGTTGCTGAAATAAATCAAGAATTGTTGTATTCTCCTTTTGGTGCCACACTGAACTGGTCTGGACTGTGGCTGAGATTTTTAGGAGGAAATGTGCTGATCCCACTATTGTTTTCTGTGTGAATCAGAACTGACCTTGCAGACAACAGCTTTTTATGACAAAAAGCTGTGGCTTCCCTTTTAGTCTTGAAACTTGCTTTATTTCAGCATGAAATATGTACTCATCTTCAAAATCACACGTGGAGAAACTTCTTCCCGAGCTCATTATCTTCAATCTGGTCAAGCGCTTTAGAAATAGATGTCTTCTGCATGACAAAGACTGTATTGTTAAAATTAAAAAATGTTTAGAGAGGTCTGAACTAATGCGGAAGTTGCATGGCAACTCAAATGCAGACACAAGTTCTCATTCCAAAGAACTCCAGACTTAATTCACCAATTAGAGTTAAAAACAGTGTAAAACAATATACCAAGTAGTGACTGCAGTTCAGACACCTTGGCCTAGGCACAAGGTGAAAGAGCAAGTGTGTGAACCATCTTAGCGAACAAGGTGGCAGAGAGCAGAAGGCTTGTCTAAGTGCTGTAGAAAGAGCTGAAAGTATGAGAAAACAGAGTAAAAAGCAGATGTGGTAGTGGAGGAAAAAGGAACATAAATTATTTTCCTGCATACGAGGTGCAGGGATAGTAAGACATTTGGAAAAGTGGAGTCAAGGCTACGTGGATTTGTTCTCCTTGGAAGGGGAAGACCCGTTTGCTAAAGGGGTTATTTCAGTTCCAGGTGTGGTAAAGGACGTGTGTGTCACAGAGCACTTGAACCCCGAGAGGGCAGCCAGCTGTAACCAGGCCCCTGAGCTGCGCTACACCCTTGCGTACGATCAACAAAAAGCCGAGCTGCGCGTGACCCTTCTGGAAGGTAAGGGGCGGAGATGTTCCGCTGGTCATTCTCCATCTGGAGAGTACAAGGCACCTGTTGATTTTATAAAGAGTTCCGCTCCTACCTTAAAATCTGCACGTGTCCCCAGGACCACTGGATGTTTCACTGGTTCTGGGCTTGCAGGATAGAAATACCTGGCAATGCAGGGCATGGCTTGGAAAGAATTGTTTGCACAGCTCAGAAGCAGAAGCCAGGAACTAGGATGGGCTCCTCCAGTCCCAAAAATGGTACAAAGCAACCTCTTCTTTTTATTTTTCCCTTTTGGGGGCAGGGGCAAGAGGGTTGGTATCACCTTCCTCTAACTTTCATTCTTCAGCTTGACCCACTCCCTACTGCCTCTTCCTCAAGTCAAGTCAAAGGCTGAGCTGGAGATACCAGAATTATCTTGCAGGCCACTGAGAAAGGTCCCTCTGGCTGCACGTGGCCAGGTGGCCAGGCTCTGTGCCACTCTCGGAAGTAGGAACTGACAACTGTAACAGCTTCTCCGCTAAGGGCTGGAGCATCATCAGTTCCTCTGGGAAAGTAAAATAAGCTGACTGAATAATTCATGCACAGTGCAGATCTCTGTGGAAACCTAATCAAATCACACCCTCTCAAGTGAGAACTGAAAGGGTGCTAGCAGCAGCCACTGCTGTGCGTCGCCTGCCAGCAGCAAGCCCACAGCTTCCCTCCACGCTGGACACCCGCGTCTGCGGGCTGCCACCCTGCACGCGTGCTCCTCCCTGGGTGTCCCACTGCCGCCCAGGCAGGATACAGCTCAGCTCCTCCACTCCCCCAGGAAACCAAGAGACCCCAGTGAACCACAGGACCTGGAAGCTCAGGAGCATCTGTCCTTGGACTAGCTGCAGCAAGGACTTCAGTTCTGCCTGCAAAGTCGTACTGTTTCATGACCCCTTGGAGGAAGGCTTGCTCCTCTTGCTGTGGAGAAGGCAGCGCAATTCAGTTTATGCAGCTGAAGAGGAGTGTGAAATGCCATTCTCACTCTAGGTATTTCAGCATAAAAGGGTTATGAAATTAGGGATGAACATCTCTTGGCACACATCTTCTGGGCTGTGAGATGGCTTCTGAAGGACTCATTTACCAGAGGCTGGACAAGCAGAATGTAATAACCCTTAGACCTATCCCACACTGGCCTGCAGTGATGCATGTGTGCCAACAGGGAGGTCTCTCCCATCTCTGATGTCTGTGACTGACCACCCTGCTTTTAAAGCCTTTGTAAGAACCTTTCTTCATGTGCCAAGGTAAAAGCAAATGAGAGCTGCCCATCCCTGTGCCATGCTGTGTCCCATCTCATTACTGCTTTGCACCTTTCGACAGAGCGTGTTTCCTTGAACTCAGCTGTTGCTCTCTCAAACACTAACAGAATCCTTCTGCAGTGGCAGAAGGACAAGGACATTGTGTAGCATGAGGAAAAGACCACAGCATGGGCCCAGGACTTAGTCTGCCCCATGCAAGCAGGAACAGGGGTCAATGTCTGTACAGCTGTTCTGGTTTATGGCTTTCGTGAAATAAGCAATTTAGCCATGGATATTTCAGGGCTGTCTTTTGAGGGAGATCCTTACAATCGATCTTTCTTTCCCAGCTATGCATGGCAGAATGAGCGGGGACCAAGACGCTGGCTGCCATTGCTACATACTAGGAACACTGGTGAGCAAGTCCGGTATTACAGAGGCCCAAACAGAGCTGAAGAAGAAGGTGCTTCACACATTCTGGGAGGAGGTCCTGCGATTCCCATTAATGGAGGAGGAGATGCCAGAGGGGACACTTACTCTCACCCTGAGAAACTGCGACAAGTTCTCCAGGCACAGCATTGTGGGGGAACTCAAACTGAGCCTTGCTAACATGGAGGGGTCCTTTGGGATGGCCCAGTGGGAGAGGCTAAAGACTCCAGAGAAGGTATGGGCTCATTCTGTGTTGGTAGTCCAGAAACTCTAATGATTTATTGTTTGGACAAGAGAAACTCTCTTCCAAGATGGCTGCATGCCAGTGGGTGGCTTTATTTGTTTGGAGCCAGGTTTAGAGGGGTGATGAGTGACTGTAGAGGTCACTCAGCACTGCTCTGTGTCAGTTTATAGTTAACAATTTCAGAGAGCAATCAAAGGCCCATCAACCCAGCCCTGCCAGCTACAGCTCCTGGCAGCTGTGTCAAAACTCCCCCTCTTCCTCCCTCAACGACATGACAATCTGACACTGATATCTGTTATTCAAAGCCTATGTCTAGAAAAATTATGTGAGTTTCTGTGAATCAGCAATGCAGGACCATGGTGGCAAGAGCTGAAACGCCAGAGAGTGCCTACAGAGCAGGATGGAGGGACTCTGCAGAGCTGGGTGCCGGTAGAGCATACAGTGGCATCCCAGGGAGCCTTAAGCTAGGCATGAAATACATTGTTGGGAATGAAATATTGGACTGAAGACCACTTATCCTTATGGGTATCAACCCAGCAGTGCCATTCATTCTGGAAAATGTTAGAATTATCCCTCACTGCATTGTGCTGCTTTTCTTCAACGTCAAAACCTCCCTTTCCTTCCTTATCCACACCTTCCCAGCTGCACAGACAGGGGACATGGAGGTCCAACAGTACTTGAAGTAGGTACAGGGGATGCTTCATGTGCACTAACTTCTTGCACATTTCCTCAGGAGCCTTTTCCCTGCTGTGAACCAGTTTATTCCTCTAGCAGCAGCAATACACTTAACATGGCAGAAGGGCGCGGCTATTGTGGCTGCTAGTACATGGCTACAAACAGGTACATGTTGTATTCTGGTGTGGTACGGGGAGAGCAATGCCAAACAACACCAGCATTGTCGTTAAGCATGCTGAAATAAATTATTGCCTGTCACCATCAGGGGTGAGGGCTCTCCACCGAGTTAGCATTCCTGATTTCCAATATTGTTAATTTATCTGATGGCCACTTGAATGGTAATAGGGCTGGCCCCTCTATAAAACCTCTGGCAGAGAGAGAGGCAGCAGGAACAAATGGGTGGTCTGAATCTGTTTAATAAACTTCAAGCACAAGGCCAAATATTTGCCTAATAACTGTTAATTGAAATGAGTTCCCAGTCTGCTGCCGTTAAAAGAGATGTCCAAAAGAAATAGTTCGAATACAATTATTTAAATTCCTAAACTGAGATAGATGGAGCCTCCCCACCCCCCTAATCTGCTGTAGTGTCTGCTTTGTAAGCAATACCCAAGGAATGGCCTGTTCACAGCAATGGTCTGTTGTCACTCATGTACATTTGATGGAGTCCTGACATAGTGAGTACTCTGCCTTGGTCCAGCTTCGCAGCCATGCACAGAAACAGGGCAGTGCTCATTTCTTCTCCAGGCTGACAGCACAAGGTTAACGCTAACAGTGCTGCTGAACAGTGCCCCAGTTTGAGCTGAGGATGTGCAGTGAAAGCTGAATTTGCGTCATCTGGGACCTGAGCGAGCCAACCGTTGCACAGATAGCTTATATACAGATCCTGAATCATTCATCAAGAACCAGAGCGGGAGGGAGAGAGGAAGAGCTGATCAAAAAAGAGGAGCTATTTTTGACAGCATCCATCCAGGAACAAAGTTACTGGGCTTTGTTTAAAGCCTGACATTTCCTTGAAAAGCCACGAGCTGCAGACATGTCATTCCTACCTTCCCAGTAATTCTCCCACACGAAAGGGAAGGAGCTCGGAGGGAGCTTACAGCTAACCAGGTAATGTAATTGGTATTCAGGAATTCATGGACTGCTGTGAGCAATGCAAAGCGTAGATACTGCAGACCGATAGCCTTATCTTTTCTTCCTTCCCTCCTAGTGCTTTGCTAATGACAGCGATGATAGTGGCTCCTTGCCCAGCACGTTCCCTTTTGTGATCTCTCGGTGCCCTGCACACGTAGGTCACGGCTGACCCGCTAATGCTTTTTGTCCTTGTTGCACAGAAAGGAAGACTGAAGCTCTGGTGGTCGTGTGAATTTGCAAGGTTGCAGCACAAAGTGAAGCGTACGGATTTAGTAGGAAAAAGAAAAAAAAACCGAAACCCAGAAGGAGGGGGAAGGAAAAGTACCTCTGGCTTGGTCTCTTCACGCAAAACTCCAGCAGAGACCAACCGTTGTCGGTTTTGCTTTCACGTGGATACAGGCTGGGCAAAAACTTGATCAGAATATTCGGAGCTAGAAAGCTATAAGCAAAGATGTGCCAAGTATGTACAGGGTGTGTGTTTGTGCATGCGTGTGTGCGTGCACGTTTCCAGAGCCCTGCCACCACCTACCCCCTCCCAATCTCCACTGCATCTATCTGTGCCTGGAGCTACAGGAACCGAATTCTAGCCAAGAGCTGTAGAGGGGGACCTGGTGAGAAGCAGAGGGAATAAATAAACAAAAGCAGCTTATGGCTTGCCTAAACAGTGGTTTTGTATTGAGGTGGTATTTCTGTTTGTCCCTCCACGTAGGAACACTTCTTCTTTTGTAGTGGACATACAGCCGTTTGGACTGCCTCTTTGTTTTTATGTGTGGGGTTTTTTTAAGATCCACTTAGATTTAGGGCAGGATTTATGTAAGTGAAATGCACATGAGCCCTTCATTGCCACCTGAGTGCATGAAAAAAAGATTTACTTGGACTGATTTGGGATTGAATTTCAGTCTTCCTTGCTAATGGCCTCCCGCCTGATTTGTGCATGACAAATAAGTCATTCAGACAAGACAGCGATGACAGCCATGTTTTCTGGAGAGTCAATCAGCTCACGCGGAGCATACAGGGGCCTGTCCTTGCCTGTTGTGAGTAACCAGGTGAAAAGTTAATTTGAAATATTTATGGCTCACTTAGAAGCGAGAAAACAGAGCACAGAAATGGCCTGGAGAAGGTCTGTCTGTCCTACAGTGTGTAAATCATGCTAAGGAGTCCAAAGGGAGTCTATTGAATTGGCATTGGCTTTCTGGGACTCTTCTGGGTCATTAACCTCACACTAAACCAGATTTCTGTCACAAGCTCCTACTCACTGAGAGAATAACGGCTCCTATTTTGCCTCTTGGCGCAGGCTGGCAGCTCTGCGTGTGCCGGCGTGGGCTTTCGCTCCTTCCAGGCTGGCTCCTGAGGAGGAAGCAGCACCGGCACCAGGGAGAGCAGAGCCATGGGTGGTGTGGTTGTGTCCCTCGGCTTCCCCCCCAAGAGCTGCTCGTCCAGGGCAAGCAGGAAGGAAGGGGAGAAAGGTCAGGAGGCTAAGAGGCCAGTCACTGATGGGAAGAAAGGAAAAAGAGAAGAGAAGAGAAAAAGAAAAGAAAAGAAAAGAAAAAAGAAAAGAAAAGAAAAGAAAAGAAAAGAAAAGAAAAGAAAAGAAAAGAAAAGAGAAGAGAAGAGAAGAAAAGAAAAGAAAAGAAAAGAAAAGAAAAGAAAAGAAAAGAAAAGAAAAGAAAAGAAAAGAAAAGAAAAGAAAAGAAAAGAAAAGAAAAGAAAAGAAAAGAAAAGAAAAGAA
>Ga0065711_1002061_pt1 | contig 36872 bp, 22 predicted proteins | sample Hoacrofraction12_FD_59098 | JGI IMG/M metagenome (GOLD analysis project Ga0065711, IMG submission 59098) | Hoatzin crop microbial communities from Cojedes, Venezuela - Epithelial fraction 12 v2 (version 2) | ecosystem: Host-associated > Birds > Digestive system > Esophagus > Crop | place... | reverse complement strand
CTCTCTCTCTCGGCGCTTTTTGCCGCCTCGCCGCTGCGGTTTTGCCACCGGAGAAAGGGTCCCTCGGCGCGAGCCTCTGCTCCAGAACCCTTCACCTTCAGTAGCTTCGCCGAAATGGTAAATGATAAAGAGACTCTCTCAGTGGTAAACTGCAATGCCATCAGCCAAAATTATTGGATCTATCTTGGAGTGAGCAAGGGTTTACAGAATCCTGTGGAGTTCTGAGGGACTGTCTGCACGATTTCTAGAGAACTAGCGTTGATTTTTGCTGAGCCTTCTACAAATTTCAGTGAATGAATGATAGCATTTTCAAAATGATGGCACATTTACCCCATTCCTAGACAAGAACCGCAAAGTATCCTTGCTAGAAAAGCACTTGCAGATCTTTCAAACTTCTCCTCATGCAGAGTGCGCTGCCTCTTCTCTTCACGACTCTTCCCCATCCCTGCAGGCCAGCACAGGACCCAAGTTCCTACGTTCCACCAGCTCTCTGCTGTCTCTGTGTAAACACAGCTCTAGTACCTCTGCACTCTGTTCCCAGACTGGGAGTTCATTTGCTTCTTGTTGTCAAAGCCACTGGGAAACACAAAACGCAAAGGGTAACGACCTTGGGTGAAAGAAGAGGTGCGGAAAAGCAAAAAGGCAGTTCCTGGCCTGTAGTCAATAGGAGGGGAAGGAAAGAAGAGGGATAATAAAGAAGAAGGTGGTGATAAAAAGGTAGAGAGGGGGTGTGAGGGCAGAACACGGAATTTTCCAAGTAATTTGTTACAGAAAGATCAGGAGTCTTTGCTCATAAAGAACTGTTTTAAGGAAAGCAGTCCTGGACATGACTTGGGAATTCTGCTTAGGATTAGAAGACTGCACTTTGCCTAGCAGATGTCAAGATCACCAGTTCTGGGACCTCCACATCTGAAAAGTTATGCCCTCCAGCGTGCAAAGCAAAAGGCTTGTATGTGACCTGAAGCTCAAGTTTCATCTCAAGCTCTCTGTATGGCAAAACAAAACGCTACTCTCTAGATAATCAAAAATCAGCACTGTTTCACATTCAGTTATGCAGTGGCTAATTTCCACATGTCAGAAAAAGTGATGCTCTTAATTTTTTCATCAAGAATCACTTGTTAAGCTTGGATTTCCAGCTCCTACGGCGATAGAGATTAGAAAGTATTGCCAAGGTGACCAATTTCCATATAACCTCATCTTTCCATCAACTCCTAAAGAGGCATTAGCAATGTCCCTGAATAACCTTGCAAACTGAGAGCCGCGGAGGACCAGACAGACAGCATGAGTAAACTGTGAGCAGTGGCAATTCCCAATGACCAGGTTTGTAACCCATGAAGCTAGATATCTGGATACCTTACAGTTAAGCATCCTCAACCACCTACCTAAAAGAAGGGTGTAAAATGATAACCTAGGGAAAGCGAAGGAAATGTATGAACATATACAGATAAGGTAGTAGCTCCTATTGACATCAAGTTTCTTCCTCTGACAGATCATCAGTTCCTTGTATCATCACCCTGCCTGCATTTTTTAGGTGGAATTTGGGCTCTGAATGTATCAAGATATTATGAATCGAGAGCAAAAGACAACCATGGGAAGAAATAAAATATGACTACTGCTATTTTACAGATGTCGAATAGAAGCACCGAGGAATGAGCTGTTGTGCCTCAAGTGTGGCTGGCGATGCCAGAGGTGGAACGAAGGCTCTCCTGAACCACAACTCCACCATCTCGAGCCTCTTTTTCTTGTTTAACTCTTTCAGCTTGAAAACAATTGAGTGCAAAACCCAGGGCTTCCCCTTCATGAACACTCTCTCTCCTTTAGCAAACAACAGTAACATTTTGTTAGTAGCTCTGGTAAAAGGCAAGTCTGAAAGAAGGCTGAATAATTAAGAAGAACATGAGGTTGAAACATATTTGACTTTACTCACTGTTCTCTGAGAGCTCGACCATGTAGTACAGAACAGGGCTGTTTCCATCAAACGGACGCACCCAGGAGAGCATCACGCTGCGGCTGTATGAGGAATTTAGAGTGGCCACAAGATTCTGAGGGGAATGAGGCAGCTCGCTGTCAAGGAAAAGAGAAAGGGAGAAAAAGCAGCACAGAAAAATCAATCTACATTTCATTCAGCTACAGTCTTACAGGCAGTTAAAGGCACACGATATCAGACCCATACGATGAAAGACATAAAACTATCAGCAGCTACTGTACAATTAAATAAATGAAAGATATCTCTGAGTTCTTCACAATTTTATCCTATTTGGAAAAAAAACCCAAAAAACTCATGCTGAAAGTCCCAAGGCTGATGCTTAGAGCAGCTAATGGAAATGGTGCTAAATGTGGACAAAAGCCAAATTTCATACTTTTTTTGACTGAGACAAGTTGGTCAATAAATTTCCTCTCTCACATTTTTCCCCTTCCTATGATGATGCCCTAGAAATGTGACAGCAGTAATACATATAAACAGTAAAACACATGGGAGATACAATTTCACATGGAATTTTTCATACTCAAGGAAGCAGAAGACATTGATACTATCCATATAGAGCTACTACTCAAAATTACCATATGTATTCTTAGGCTACAGAACAGCTTGATTTAATCGCAGATTCAGGCTTATCCTGTCATGGGTAGAATCTTTCCTTCCTATAATAAGGATTTTTTTGGAAGCACCCATCCAGAAAAGTGTAGTGAAAATGCCTGCAGAAATCCCATGGAAATACAAAATGAAACATTAAAAAACAAAAATAAAACAGCGGCTCAATTAAAACGTGTGATTTCTCCACATAAAGGCAATTTGTGGAAAAACATTTCATTTGCAGTCATTGGCTGAAAGTCGGAGGCTGCATGGTGCAGTGAGAAAACTAAATTCTGCCTCATCCCTTAAATGCTGATCTGCACCAAGAGGTAAGAGCCCTTCAGCCATTCCATCTGAGCCCGATTTCTGCTCCTCATCATCCCGTTTCCTAAGGAGGACAAGGATCTCAGAGTGAAGGAAAAGCGAGGCAAGGAGGATCAGTTTTCACCCACTCAACCGACTGCCCAGGAGAGCGGAGGGTAACCATCCTCAGCCGGCACCACTGCTAAGCTGCTGTGGCCGGAGCAGCAAGCCACCGGGGTATTTCACCTGCTTGATTTAAACACACAGTAATTTCTGCTTGTAATGTATCATGCTACTGAAGCTACAGTTACTTAAAAAACAGAATCCTTAGCCACTCACCAAAGTAAATACAGACTCTAGCTTTAAGCCAGAACAAGAAATATGTCCTGGATTTGGGTTTCTACTGGAAGATTGAGGAACATATGGAGAGCTAGACAATAGTTTTATTATTTTTCTGTTAAAACTGTGAATGCGTTTGTTTACACGTTTGTGACGGCTACACACTGTGGATTTAGAATCAAAAAAAAAAAAAGGTTGCTGGAAGAGCCAGAGAGTGGTAAGAAAAACACGCAGATAATGAGACAACATAAGTGGAAGACACTCACCTGCCCACTTCTTTCTAGGCTAGAAGGGTTGATGCTTCCGAAGGCTAAACGTGAGACTCAAAGTCTCGTCTCATCTTGTTTAACTTCAAATGCCTAACCAAATTAGCAGCATGGTCACCCCAGGCTTCTTCTGTAGTAAACATGGAATGACACCCCAGGGTGTGATTCAGATGTTAACTTCATGAATTCACTAGCTCAAGATGTCTTGATTATGAGGAGCTGAGTTCTTGCTTAGGTCTGGCCATGCAGCAACCAGGCTCCAGACTCCTGCTCCAAAGACAGCTAAGACATAGCCAGTTTTCAGCTAAAAGAAACATCAGGCATAGAAAAGAGTACGCATGGGCTCAAGAGAAGCACACTTCGAACACAGCACCGCAAAATTTTGGATAAACGAGTTGAGGGAAGAGGGGGACCTGGAAACAAAGTAGGAGGGCAGCCGGCCTGCAAGGCAAAACGGCAGAACAAGCCCGTCATTTGAAAAGTGTGGAGTGTGGGTTTAAGATATGGCCATTTACCCAGGGACCACAGGAGTGTGCTACTTAATTTTGAATGAAACACTAAATTATAATAAACTTTAAACCTCCGCTACAATTTACCATTACGTCCTAAGCAAGCTGGCTGGAAAAGTGTTCTTGTGATTTAAGCTGGCAAAGGAAATTACTGCAGGAAAGAGAGTGAAACAACTCGTTGTGACATGGCTCATAGCAGCCCCTGTCCCCACTTTATTTACAGCTGGACCCTGTGGGGAACTGCTCAGACGGGCTGTGGCTTCGGCTTCTCTCTGAAGACAATGGTCACACAGGGAGCAATGCAGGAGGGGTGGCTGAGGGGGAGCTCACAGCAAACTTCTCCCCGTGTCACTCCTTTTCTGGAAACTACATAAACGCTCTTGAAATACATTACGGATATTTTCAGGGTGTGCATTTACTAGTCTTGTTTCCCCATCCATTTAGAAGGGCTGAATTAACAGTTCATTTGAGGACAGAGGCTACAAGACTAAGAAAGTCTTTACAGCTCAGCCTCTATTTCCTAGGGCACAAGTCTCAAAATGCTTTTGAAAAAGAACGGACGTTGTCTTCTTCACGTTTTTTAAAGCACAAACTGAGCTTAAACATGCGGGTTTTTTTGCTCAGGATTTGGGATTAGTTGATTATTCTCTTAGATGGACACAAAATGGTGCTCAGTCAGCAGCGTGAAGGAAACGGGCACTGTCTGTTCAGTCTGTAGCAGCCGCACAGAACACCTATCTCCACTAATATCATATCCTTCAGCCATATGTGTCCACACCAAACAGCAACAGATGGTGCTTACAGATTTAAATCCCTCAAGGCAGACATTACAAGTGCCTAAGAAATACACCTGGACAGAAATAAATACTTAAAATGACAAAGATATTTCAGCACAGAAGTGTACTTCTCTCTTTGTAGTATACAAAAGCAGAGATTAATAAATAGTAATTCCTACTTCAGCAAGCATTTACACTTTGTCCCCTTCTCATTTGCTACCACATACTGTGCAGAAGGGATGATAAATGAGACCTGTACCACCACCATGAATATTCACATTCTCAAAAGAGATCATAGCTTTTTTTTTTCATTTCAGAGAATCACTTTACCTTGCTGCTAACATCCAAGAAATTATTGCAAGGAACGGCAATTTCAACCCTTCTTCAAGATGAGAAGAACCTCGGACTAGAACTGTTCAAGATCAAGAAAGCGGATGAAGTTTAGGACTATAACACACAGGGCACAAGGGCACAGAGCAGCCCCTGATCAGACATTGGAAGTTAAATTCCAGCATTATTATCTTACCTCTATTCACTGAAGCCCCAAACAGGAAACGTATGAAGGTTTTTCAATATAGAATATCTTAAGACCTCACTCCTCTAATGCTGAAGAGTTGCACGGAGGCAAGTTCTCCTTAACTTACTTTGTATGACAGCAAAATACGTATACGGACACTTTAAAATCTGTATTTGACAGATAAGTACAGGGTTAATGGCATAGCCACCATGGTGACCTGAGGGGACTCTGACAAAGCAATTAAAATAGTGGATTTGCAAGAAAAGAACATGAAGTCATTGTGACAATCCAGGAGAGAAATATTAGCTAGTTGCAGATGATACACGCTCAAAACAGAAACTCTAATGCTTTGAGTCAGCTCATCACTGCCAGAGGGCAGCTGAAAATTTCACTCAGCAAACACAGAGTGTTTTATAAAATTAGCTAAAAGCAGACTATTTGCTGAGGGAAATAAACCAGACATGGTTCGGAGGGATTTCTGAGAAAAATGGTCCAACAGCAGGCAATTAGAGAGACTGTGACTGAAGAGGGGATTACTAAAAAGGCAAGGGAGATTAAACAAGTTTTCCTGTCAATTTATAAAAATCCCCGCTCGTATTTCATAAATGATTTCCTAACTCAGGTCCACCACACAAGTTTTACTCTGGAGCAGGTGGTTCATCTGCTGGACCTAATAACATGGGAAGGACTTGAGGCAGGAGGCCTGGCAAAGCACTCAGCCCTGATGGCTTTGCTCACAAAAGTTCAGAATGTTTTAAACTAAGAAACGTGTTCTGTGTTGCTCAGGACTTTCCAGTTTCTCTTGCAAAAGAATCCTCTCCGGTTTCTAAACACAGGAAGGATTCTTGCAAGACATCCATTAGTTTTGAGGCTTTTTGTCTCTCACAGGCCTGTAACGAAGTGGATTTTTGAAATTAAAGGCCTGCAGATTTATTTCATTTTGGTGGTCACCACAAGCTCAAATCTACAAATGACTTGGGAAAGGCTTTTGAGTTTTATGCTTTCTTTTTGCTAAAAACACCTACTTTTCTGATACACCTTCAATGACGAACAGACACAATTGTATTTCTGAGTGTATTTCCAGGTGGTATTTCTCTTTTGAGTATCAAGTGCATTTAGACTCAGCAGTGAACCTTACTTCTTGGATGACATCTCAATAGAGAGCTTGGAAAAATAAATAGAATTTTTCTTTCTAGTGAGGAAGGAAAAATGTATTTTCAAGTTTGACATCCTTCCTGTTTTCACTGCCTGCAGAAAGGAAAAGAGATGAGCCATGGGAACTGAGGGACATGGGATCCTTATGAAGATAAATTTGTAATGAGATATCATTTTGATTTGTTACTCTGTATTGGTCTTCCTGATTTTCTTGTTGGTAATCAAGCTACTTTTTAAGGGATGTATCAGGAAGCAATTGGAGGAGGTAGCAATTACAAATACTCTAGTAAAAAGGGTATCAAAATTCACGTATAAATGATTGACAAAGGCCATACGGTGCATTCCTGGCGACCCACTGGGTTTTATTGTAAGTGGTGAGCTTCCCTCTCCTGCTTTTGAAGAAGACAGAACAATAATAGCTCTTTCTCTGGTGAAAGAGAACTGAAAGAAGATGAACTTGCTGCCAGGAATAAATTGTCTATTTTTGTATTACATTGTCCTCCCCACATTTTTGCATAGAGAAAGATCCTAAAAGATTTTACTCTATGTTGTGACATAACAGAGGCTTGTAGAGGGCTTTGATTTTCCAACAATGCAGCATTACCATACTTTTCAGTCACATTCATACAACAAAGAGATTCTTTAGTACGGACTGCAGACAGGCTGATACTGAGCAGCAGGTATCATCAGGCATAGATAGTGGTAATTCTGCATATTTTATATACATTGAGAACCCTCAGGTTACTTTGAGCTGCAATCAGCACAGTTTTCCGTCAGGTGAGTGATACATTGTGATAACTCAGCTTACGCAGCTTTAGAAACAAGCAGTTTTTCCTCTATATGTATTGCAGTACGGTATTTGCAGGACTATAAAAGTAAGCTAAATGAAGCTGGGATGTTTCATAACATACAATTATTTTCAGGATCAAATCCTATGACTTGGAGGAATGCAAGAGAAGCACAAGCTTGTCATCAAAAGACCTGCAAATGTTTCTGCATTTGCAGTGGAGAAGCTCTGCTAGGAATGAAAAAAAAGTAAATAAAAAATTAAAATCTATCTCTTGCAGATGAGAAATATCACTCAGAAATGTTCCACCTCATGCAAATCAAATCAAGTGATGTACATGAAGAATAAACACATTTAGAAGGAAGACAAATGAATGAACAGAGTATCTTGACTAGCAATTAGTTTCTGTGCCCAAGTACCATCAGTGCAAAATTGATGAGCAAGGTAACCTTTGGCTGCACTTTAGTAAGTTCTTCATTAGTTTTCTGGCTTTCCCTTTCAAATATCTTATTTCTTCATAGGCATGCTGAGAAAAATGATCCATCCTGCCTGCACCAGCAATGTATACCACGCTGTGCCATCAGCGTATGTTCTTCTAGCAAGAAACAGAACCTTCTTCCCCAAGCCTGTCTTCCAACAAGGGAAGACAAAGGAAGAAGTAGTTTTATTTCCTTCTTTTCACAGATTAGAAAACCAGACCATTCAGAGATTAAATAACTGAAGGTCATCCTAAAGGTCAATGGTTTTGAATTGAATCAGTTTGAATAGAAATCAGTAAGAAATTTATTTGTGTTTTTGGAAATTTCTCTTAACATGACTCCAGGTAGAGGAGGGACATGCTGGTTCCTGGGGGGAAAAAAGGTGGTGAGGCAATTGGAGCTGTCAGATAAAGGTAGGTAGGCTAGGATATTATTCGTTGGTAGACTGCTCCAGTCCATAATTGGTTGAGAGGCCTCCTTTGAACATTTGTCTGACATTAGTGCTACTCAAGGCACTGGAGTGTAAGTGCTCATCGATGGGAACGTACATGCCCTGTTTGCTAATGTTGTGCACAAGAGAATTATCTAGGAGAAGAGGGAATGTTATAGATCTGTCATTCGTATACGAGCTAGAATTTAATTTAAGCTTTACTTCAGACATTTCCTTTCCACATATTTTCTTCTTCATTTCACTTCTGTTGTATCATGTATCTCTATTTCTCACAGATTTGTGCTACTGAGCCAAACGATAATGATGAAAGCTGCAAAGGAATGCAATGTTTTTTGGCATTATTGCACTACCTGCAGCACTACTTTGAAATCAAATGTCACAATTCAAGGTATGATTGAGTGACTTTTCAGTTACTGAAGTCCTCTAAAAAAGTAGGTCTGATACATTTATTTAATTCCTCCAGGAAAAGCAGGTTCTATGAGATCAGCAGCCGAGCATCAGAGGAATCGGAGATACAGGCTTAAGAGCTAGTCCTAGTGCATGGAGAGCCAGCCAACACAAGTCAAACAAGCTGGGGTGCAAGAAAGGCAGTCTCAGCAACGTACATGAGATGTGCTTCTCCCAGCTAACTTCTGGCCCGAACTGTATGACGTATAAAACTGTTCCTTACTGGTCAGTGAGGAACTGCAAGTAAATACATCTGCTGTGCTGTACTGGGTTGCACAGGGCATCTTTCGCTATTTAGGATTAAGAAATGGTCAGACTGCTGAAGTGTTAGCACATATGCATAGCTTTGTTTCAAAGTCCAGGTTTTAACATTCTTTTCAGTCTTCACTCCATAATTTTCTGCCCTCCATTCAAAAACCACCTCAGAGAAAAGCAAGTACGCTTATATGTAGCAATATATTTTGAATTGTCTTCTGGTCTTGGATTCAAACCAGCAGTAAAATGTACTCCGGGAGGAGAGCTGAGGAGTGCTTAATTAGAGAAAGAATGTATGACCGCTCTCTGAAAACGGGCATCTGATCTAGCCTTGGCACTGTCAGAATAATGCTGTATCAAACAGCCCTGTGCCTAGCAAATCTCGGAGGTGAACTCGTTACACTGCCAACAGCAGAAGCTGCCATCTTCTCAGAGACATCAGGTACGACCAGCAGAAACAGATGCAATTTTAGTTAAATTAAAGCATGTGGCACTACTCAAATAAATAAATAAATGCATGAAGTCTACATAAAACATTACATTCTTATTCATTTGATCTGCTCCACACTTGTACCAAAACCACAGTTGTTGCTTTTAGTGATAAAAATCAAATGGAAGTGCACTTCACCCCAATGGAATGACAGAAATCGAAAATAAGGAACCCCGTAACGACATTTTTATAATCCCTTTTCAGAACTGAACCGCACTTTAAACACTTTCTTGGTACTATTTTTAAAGATATTTAGGAATAAAGAAAGGCACACATAAAACTGTTTTTCCCCTAAAAAACTACGTATAAAGGGAATGCAAGAGTAAGCAATGCCTGTCCAGGGACCAGCTATTCTGATATATGTTTAACAGAGAAAAAATACTAAAAGAAGGAAAACATTTTCTTATAACCTTGGTTTACAGCGCAGCACCTGGGCTTTTTGGAAAAGCCCTACAGCACAGGATGACGGATTCAGGCTGGAAGGGACCTCAGGAGGTCTCTGGTCCAACCTCCTGCTCAAAGCAGGGTTAAACACGAGATCAGACCAGTTTATCCAGTCTGGTCTTGAAAAATGGAGACAGTATTCCAGATATAGACTACTAAGTGTCAAATAAAAGGGGGTAATAATTTCCTTCAATCTGCTATGCCCGTGTTAATACAGCTCAGGATGCTGTTCGTCTTTTTTATTGCCCGGGCACACAGCTGGCTCATGCTCAGCTGTCTACCAAGATCCCCAGGTTGTTCCCAGCAGAACTGCTACCAGTCAGTCAGTGCCCAAACCGTATCACTGCAAAAGATTATCCCTTCCCAGATGCAGCCGGTGCATTTCTCCTTGCTGAATTTCATAAGGTTCCTGCTGGCCCATTCCTCAGCCTATCTAGGTCCCTCTGAATGGTGGTCCCGCCCCTGAGTATATCCCAACTGTCCCCCACCCATGTTGTACCACCTACAAACTTGATGAGCATGCACTCCGACACCTCCTTCAGATCACTGATAACGATGCTGAACAGCACATGTCCAATCAGATTCCCCTGTGGCAGTCCACTTGCTACTGGCTTCAGGTGAACTACCACCTCTCAATTGTTCTCCTTTGAGCTCAATCACCAACCAGATGGACATCTACACATGGTGATTCAGCAAGGTGCATTTACTTGGAAGTAACTTCCAAGGCTCCAGTTACTTGGAAGTCCAAGCAGCATGGCAGGATGCAAAAGCAAGGACACATTTCAAGGCAATTCAATTAGGAATGAGCCATGGTTAATTTCCCCTAAAAAAAGCCACACCAAAAATCAAACTTACAGACTGCTCAGATCTCCTAGAATGAAATGCTAGAAAACGCCCAAGGGTGTCTGAAGCCAAGCGTAGTGAATATTTAAGACAGAATACTCACATCACTTCTAGTCGAGCCATTCTGGAGTCGTTTCCTCCAGAAGAAATGACCTCACAGGTGTAGTCTCCAATGTCCCCTGACCATGTCTGGCTGATGAGGAGGGTTCCATCTTTCTCTACTGTGATCCTGGAACTGCTGGATGGATTTATTACCACACTGTCCTTCTTCCAAACATACCTGAGTAGTACAATGCTTCAGTTACTAACCACTCACAAGAACTTCAAAACAGGTTTATCTGAACAGTGCAATAAGAGCTCAGCTTCTGTAATCACACTGTAGAAATGACAGGCCCCTACAGTTACTTTCAGGAACTGTGCCTTTTACAAATTCTAGTTTTAGATCAGTGATCAGAATGAGAAAAGTAATTGCATCCAAGTTACTACGTATTTTATAAACAATACTATATATTTCACATGGAAAAGTACTCGTGTCCAAGTTCTGAAGTCCACCTTCATCAGCATTTTAAACTAGAACATCCTACTCTGAAGTTAACAGTTGTGGTGTTGGCCCATCTCTACTAAGACTGTAATAGCCTTTGACTGCCATAATCAGTAACATCTTAAACTGCTGTGACAAGGTTCACTAGAGCTCATCCATTAAAGCACACACATACCAACATGTCAGAGATGTTTATAGCCCGTGGTCTTACAATTAAGTATCTCTACATGAATTTTTTACACCTGTATTTCTCTTTCCAAAGTTCTTTCTGCAGTTCACCCTCCTAGCACCCTCCAAGCTGTTCCTTGTATTTTCTTTCATTTGTGTTGCTTTCAGACTACATGAATTTTCATGGTAAATTTATTTTAAAATGGTGACCTTCCTCTAAATGCTCCAGTGCAAATTTTAACAGTTCAGACAAAGTCTGTTTTCCTTTACACAGTTAAAGCAGAATATAGCCCCTAGTTACTGAATTGTTTCCAAGAACATGGGCATTTATTGTGTTGCTTTCATGGACCCCAATGTAAACACTTCTGAAATCCTATTCCTTCTCTTTGGCTTTTACTCTCATTAAGTATCAGCTTCTGACAAGTTGGTTTTATTGATAGTGTATTAACCTTGACAGTAAAATCATGGAAGGCTATATCGAAGTCATGAAGTGGAACATAGCTCACTGTAAATAATACATAAGGCTGAAATGGAAGATGGGATTTATATGATTAATGATACAGTGTACAACCCTATAATGCAGTAATCAGGGGTCCGGTGTTAAAATCTGGGGTCCTGAAACTTTTCATCTAATGCTATTCATACAGCTTATAAAATTAAGCTCGGATAAACCACACAAACAAGAACTGACACCACCAACCTGATTGAAACTCTAGGATCATGAGTCGCTTCACATCGCAGAGTGGCTGTGGTTCCTTTGATCACAGTGCTGTCCTCAGGAGGACGAACAATGAACGTGCGATCTGAAAGGAACACAAGCCACAGTTCAGGTGAAATTACAGCCTTTTGACTTGGGCATTCACTCAGAGAGCAGGCAACTGCATATTTGTCATTCAAAGCAAGCAGGCCATTGCTTTTCAAGCCTTTGCTGTGAAGGCTCCCCTCCCTCTCATGTCATCGTGTCAAGAAGAGGTGGTACACTATGGGAGGCAGAGAAGCAAAAGCAGCAGAGGGCACGAGTCCGCGTCGGCAGGGATCTGAGTGAGAAGAATGCTAAAGCTGTGCTAACTCTCACTTGTCCTGTGGCAAGCACCTATGGCAACTCCCTGAAGTCATCGGGCAGCAAGTATGTTTGTAACACGCTAGGAATGAACCCAAACGCGCACTGAGTCAGGAAACATGGCACACTGTTTGGAGCAGGGAAAACAAAAACAAAAACAAAGAAAATCTGTCCAGAGAAGAATACACCAGAAAAATATACAGAAAGAGGAAAGCTTAAATGGCACCCTACAGCCTCGTCAAATCCAGGAAAGAGGTTATAGGAGGAGGAGCTTCTGGTTGTCTGAATTTTTCATATAAGAAAGATATGCTGTTTATGCAAACGTTTCAAAAAATCTTTATTCAAGCACCTCCTGGAGACCCAGAACACAATAATTGCTGTAACTACAGCAACCAGATCTGGCGTGAAAGATCTCTATTATGCTTAACACACAGGAGCAGCAGATAGCATCAGCTGAAGCAGATAGACAACTAGGATGAGTGTAGAAGATATGTGGATAATGTTAATCAGTCCCAAATCCCTACAGAGATAATCAGCGTCTACTGAGATATCTCATACATGCACAAGAAGGAATCATCAGCAAAATCAAAAGCTAACTCTAATAGCATGAAATTTTTAGCATTATTCCTGACATACCCATGTACGCCTTCTAGCTTTATAATGGTGCTGTTGCTACACAAATACTAGGTTATATTCACTTTTCCCCTTCCAACGAGGTACAATGAACAGGAACTATCTCTAACACAAATAGGAACAATGCCTTTGAGAATTAACAGGAAGGAACTCCTTTACTTGATCCATACACTTGGATAGCATTCAGTTTACAACATCCTGATATCAATTCTATATCGTCAATAAGATTACAAAAATGATGGTCATACAAAACAAACACATTACATTTACTGCCAGTATTGTTTTCAGGTATTTCTAAGTTCAAAAGGAAAAATGTTGTTGATTTAACTTGCAGTTTTGGGATTAACAAATGTCATATACACACCACACAGCAGCAGCATAACCAATACTTCAAGCACAGGAAAGGAGAGGTGGCTACAGCACTTCTGTGTTTGTCATCATCATCTTCATTGTTTTTAATTAGTTTTAGTCCCAGCTCAGGGTTCACTATTTCCTACCTTTAGGAGCAAAAAAACAGTTAAACTGCAATTTAACTCACTTAGGAGTAATGCAGGTGAACCTGTTGGATCCGACTCTCTTCCCCAACAGAGGAAATTAAAAAATAGAGATCAAGCGCAAATGGTGAAGGACAAAATCATTCCATGGGTTGCCCTGTGCCATGACAATCTGTAACATGAGAAGCTAGCTGAAGTCTGCTGTACTTTGGTTTGGATTCCAACAGCGCCCAGGACCACAAAGAAATACAAAGGTATGAGGAAAATCACACCTATTGTAATTGTGGCCACCGCATGGGCTGGTCTATAGTGCCTGTAGACTTCTGGAGGCAGAAACCAACTGCAGACAGCCAAACCTACAAGTCAAAAGGTCTGATGTGCAATGTGAGACTTGCCAAGGCAAACCTGAGTAAAATCGTAATTGAGATTGAAGCTCTATTTAAATATGCTTCCTTTCACAAAATAAAGACGTTTACATGCATAATTTTACAAACAAAAAGGGTATTTGTGGTAAGTTTCCTAAAATAGATTCATTATTCTTATTAAATCATACAAGTATCTCTATTAACTAGAAAAGCATAATTACTTATGAAAATTTCCTGAGCATACAACAAAAAGTGATTAATACTTGATTAAAGTTAGACTTTAAACAAAGCGTTATCCTTACTCCACACTGTCAGCATCACAAAAGCATGCAGAGCTCCTTCAGCGTTGACTGCACAGCAAGTGTAATTGCCAGCATCCTGCAGGGAAACGGGCGTTATCTGGAGCCCTCCAGATTCAAGCAGAATGAAGCGAGGAATCTGAACAGAGCCACTGGCTAAGATCTGGTTTCCTGAAACACAGAAGGGAAACGCAGCATGATCAGTGTCACGCAGACTGCACAGACTGAGCACTGCAGTTCTGGTTCTTCTAAAAGACCATCGCAGCCTATCCAGGTCACCGGCTCACAACAGCCCCACAACAAATCCTCTGCTCGCAGAACCAGAGAAGAAATATGCCCTAAATGCATCTACAGAATCTCACTATGGACGAGAAAACGTGGATTACAGCTTTTCCACGACAACTTAATAACTGGCTACCTTTCTTCCAGGAGATGGCAGGTCTTGGAGCCCCTGAAACTTCACAGGTCAACACTGCGGTCATCCCCTCTGTAACAGTGGTATCCTCTGGATGCTGTATAAATGCTGGTTTAATGTCTAGAATCAAAAATTCAAAAAACTCAATGCATCAGCTATCAGAAAGATCCTTTCCCTATTATCACGGACTACTTTACATCCACTTTCATTGAGTTGATCATGGAGAAGGACATGACAATAATACATGAAAACCTTTCAGCAGTGACTGTAACCTTTCATTATTCACCTCCTAGGAATTGTCTAATTCAGTTTATTACCTGCATGGAAAATAAAAATCTATCAGTGCTTGTACATGTACAAGTAAGATGGTTTTCAGATGAAGATAAAGCTTAAAATGAGTGTTTGGGGGAAAGTTGAGAAATCTAGATAAACAAAACTATTTTCTTTCATCTTCATAACAGAGTTGTTTGAGATGAAAAGCAACTTGAGAAAGGCATTAACTTTGAAACTTAAATGTCAGCCAAAAGAATTCAGAACCTGAGTCTCATCCAAGACATTTTCTGAGTTTCTTTCTCTCTTATTTTTCCCCAGTTACATTTTATTACATTTTTTTCCTGCAGTTTCCTAGATATATATATATTGAAATGGAGCTGATCTATTTTCAGAGGCCAGTAGGAATTCTGGTCAGTATACGTAAACTGCTCTTGGGTTAAAAATCAGCTTCCTGAAGAGGAGTTACAGTATTACAGACATGCCTGTTAATAATTGCTTTTAAAAGAGACTACTAGGATTTGTAATTCTTCCATAGAGGAGAGTGTACTTCATTAACAAAACCATTTAATCAAATTTATTGTCCAAAAAAGAAAAAAAGACATTTAACCTGAATTTTCTTTCTTTCCTCTTCTAAAAGTAGTTGTAGACAAAAGGCAAACAAAATGGTACCACGCACAATAACGAACTAGTAGCTCAAATTCAGAACAGAATTACATTAGAGTAGAACTAAATTATTTCAGTATAGAGGAAAAAGAAAAGTATTTCACAATTAACCTTCCTTTTTTTTTTTTTGCTTTTCATTAAGTTCTCCTTTCCCAGTATGAAATAGGAGAGTTCACCTCAAGCCCCTTATGTCATGGAAAGTTTCTCTACAGGCTTCAGCAGATTGCTTTCAGGCCTCACAGAGCATTTGGGGGTACCCTACAGCTACACTTGACGAAAATCAAGGTTCTGTGAGTAGAACCAAACAAGCACAGAGTGGTGGAGAAATCTGATGGAGGTAGGGTCACCCGCAGAAACGACAAGACAACTCATCGACCTCGTATCTCCTCTCCTTACTCACTGGTCACATCCAGGTAGGTGGATGTCTGTATCTCCCCAGCTTTATTCCTAGCAAAACACTGGAAGATCCCAGCATCCTGAGGACGTAGCGTGTGGATCCGCAGCCCGCCACTCAGCAGCACTTTGTAGCGGGGGTTTTCCAGCTTGCTGAGGGGAACAGAGTCCTTGTACCAGACCAGGGTGGGAATGGGAACACCTATTAAGAAAAAAAAAAAAAAAAGAATAAATTCACTGTTAGTCTTTGCAAAACATGTTTTAGGTTGTCAAAATACCCAGCACTGTTATGGTCACGTCCCTGGTTTCCCATCCTTCTACACTAATTATTTACATTTTTACAAGCTGCTTTTGATAAATGGAGACTGCATCTCACATTATCAATGGTAATAACACACTGCAGAACACGTGGGAATAAAACCAGCAAACAGTGAAAGGGGGAATGGTGAGAAAACACGTTATCAAATTACTTTCTTCACCCAATCATATTTCATGCTACTACAAAATAAGATTTACAGCAATTTCTTGTTGAAAGCCAGAATCATGCTACTTAAACAGCAGCAGTCTGGCAATGCAGCAAGTCTATAAGTCTGTTCCATCCCAAATAAGATTCTTCTGTGCTACTGTAGCTGTCAAAATAAAAAGGAAATGGCAAATTGCACATAAAAAATGAAGTGCTCACATGGCTGTATTCGAGTCCTAATTTGGCAGCTTAGTCTGAGCTGATGTACAAACAACATGTTGCCAACAATGGGATAGCTTTAAATTATTATTATTTTTATTCATTCTCAAGCTTCGCCTGTTATTTGAAAAATGCAGATATTAGGAGAAACAAAAATCCTACTACCCTAGCTATAACTTACAGTCCTGTTTATTCCTGTTTGCTTTCATGTGCATGTTTTACAAACTCTGACACAGTTATTTCACACATATTTTTGCTGCAGTCATATCCCAGTCAGCTGGGATGAAGTGGCTGAAAAATTCGTACATACAGATACTGGAGGATTCTCTTTTCTTTGAGAGATGTCAGGGGCCTAGAACAGTCACACACGGATGTTCCCGTCCCACTCCTCACATAGACAATGTTTCATCTTTGCACCCCAGAAATCCCAAACTGACCAAATGCTGAGGGCCCTATGCAGGGGTCTGGAGTGAAGCAGGTATTTTATTCTGTGACTGGATGACCACAGGAGTATCGAGCTGATTTAAGTTATCTCAGCCCCAAACATGGCATTTTCATAATCGGTAGCTATTTTTGAACACATATCACTTAAAATCTCAGAGCTTCACATTCCCGTGTGATAAAGTAAAGAACTACGGACTTAAATTCATGGGGGAGTGAAATTTGTCCAAACAGAGAAAAGCAGGGTATCACAGAAACATTAAGGAGGGGATGCCGGTGACGAATTTAGCATTGGCAGACAATGAATTTCACTGCAATGCTGGCAATGACTTAAGGTGCTCAGAGCGAAAGTGCTACGGGAAGATCTATATTATCACTATTAACATTCTAAAAATTCTGAAGTTAAATACTATTATATTACACTTCCATTCATATCTTCTCTCCGTGTACTTATTCTCTTTATACAGACAAAAGCTACATTAACTCGGGGAAAGAATGTACAAACAATGTATGGAATGATTGAAAAACAACATTCAGTTGCTGCTGTTACTTTTATAAACAAGCACCATTTACTACAATCACCTCTGATGCTCTTGTTCTGCTGATAAACCAAAATGTACTCATAACCTGTAAGGTAATCATCTCAGGAAGAAATGCACTATGTAGAGTGCATTGTCTGAGAGAGAATAGACGTAGTGTAGTAGCTTGTGATAGGCATAATTTAAATTTCATACAACAGCCCATATACAGAATTAGCGTAAATTTCAATGTTCAGAATTCTCAGTGAGAGTGTTATTCATCTCTTGAAAATCCTCCTGGGTAAACACAAATTATCACTGAGAAATGATGAAACAGATGATGCAAAATGGAATAGTTCTCCTGATGCTGGGAAGCCTGGAAATTATTTCAAGTTTAAATAATAGCAGCTCCATTTTCCCACACATTAGGCTTGATAGGCACCTAGGAAATAATGAAATCCGGCAGTCAGTACACTCCTACCTTTAACATTGGTGTCATTCCATAAATCCCGTTCTACTAACAGTATTAGCAAACCTGCTAATCCTATAATCATTGTGAGATACACCTTCCTATCACCAACTCGGCTGGCAAACTGAATATTACCATCTCTATGTTTCTACATTTCGGTTATGGATATCTTCCTCTACTCAAAGTTACGAGTCTGAATAACAGGATCTCATCTAAGCACTCTGATGCCTGTCAGCAGCACTCATTTGGGTTTTAGTGATCTTCCCAGAGAGATTTGTCTTCCAAGTTGTACAAATTTTCTTTTATCATTTTGCTACCTCTTTGGCTATAAAAATAGTTAAAGCCAGCTGCCCTTCTTCTCCCCCTTTCCTAGTCCACAGCCTTTCCTGTCGCCACACTCCCAAAGGAATTCTGCTTCTTTTCCTTTCTAAGCACTTCTCATGAAAAAATTACGAACAGAAGAAAACATGTTAAAGACCTCTTGGACTATACCTTTCCAAGCAGCATCAGTCCTACCTTACTGTCTGAGAGACTACAGAGTGGCCTAAAGGACTAGTAATAATAAATAAAATAACCTTATTTCTCAGCATGTACGCAGTGCTTTCATTTATCACAGGCAAATTAATCTAGTGTTACGCAGGAGAAGGGCAGGCAAGAAACTGAGACTCTGGTTCTGGCTTTGCCACTTTCTCTGCAACTCTGGGCAAATAATTTATGCAATCCGAGGCTCAGTTTCCCCATCCATGAAACAGATGCTTGACTCTTTGCCAGATTTAACTTACTTCAGAACCTGGATAAAAGACTCAAAATATTCACTGTGTCATTTTTGTTATTTATTTTTTATAGCCTTCTTTAGATCCCAGTAGGCTACTGGGGAATCCCAAAAGCATCTTTCCATCTACTTGTCTAAACAGGTAGAACTAAAGTCCAATTAACTGCGGTCCCTAGGCACCACCACCGCTGCCTGCGGCTCTAAACTTTCTATAAGCAAATAAGAAAAAGCATTTAAAGGAAACCCATTGAAAATGCAGGCAGCATCAGCGACTGCTGAAAGATCTACAGCAGAGCACCGTTACTGCGCAGTCTGGTACACTGAAACTCTATTACAGGGAAGCATAGAGCTAGTCTGTGCAAGGTGCAATTTTATTTACAGTTAATCTCTGCTTATACTGTGAAATTAATCTGTCTCTCACACACTCAAAATGCACCAAGACTTGGCAAATGGGCTTTCTGCACAGAACTTGATGGGGCTGGGGGAAACACAATCTGTCTTCCTCTTCGTAGCAAAGGTACAGGACAGCTTTGCAGTTCCCCCAGTGCTTTATTCCAGCTCCTAGCAGGCAGGGAGCAACCCTCATTTGCCCTCTTCAATGCTGGCAATTGCCAGAAATGTGTAACAACAGCTCAGAACTCCTCTATATTTAATACTAGTACCTGCCCCTGTACAAGACTGTGTCACAGATATTCAGCAAAAGCATCCACGTGAAGACAGGTTTCCACGCTCATGAACCATGCTCCTCAGCAAATCAGACGTGCACCAGAAGAGTTCAGCAGAAATAAATAATTTTGTCTAGTAAGGGTTCTCCTATCTCCAGTAAGACCTCATCTACTGAGAATGGTTACAAGTGCCCTGTTAATCCCCTTGAGAGCGACTTGAAAAGTCTTCTCCAATAAAAAAAATGCCAATATGTTTATCACACTACATGCTGAAACATAAAGTTGGTGGCACACTGCCAGAATAAATGTCTGTCTAGCCACTTTTCCTTGCTTTGAAATTGTCTCTTCTTGGATGCCCCGGCACAAAATGCAAGAACAGCCCAAGGACAAAACGCTGTTTCCACCTTCTCAGCTTCAGTGATCTGCACTTTAGCTATTTCCTGAGCCAGAGGTTGCATACACACAGCTGTGTTTAATAGTCCTTACTGGATTTTTCTTCCATAAATGTTGTTTGTTTTTCTAAATAATTTTTATTTCTGATCTTAACTACTGCCTGGACCAAAGACCTCCACAGTTTATGTTGTCTGAAAAAGTATTCTTTCCTTTATTGTACATCTCCTACCTGAAAATTTAGCTGGGTGCTTCCTCTACCTCTTACACTAAGCAATACAGAATCACCTTCTCCTCACCTTCCCATACGGCACCTGCCCTGCAGTCATCTCTTTCATAAAGTGTCCCAGTCAATATAATTTCTCATCATTCAAAATCCATGGTAGACCTCTAATTACACCATTCCTACTTTCACATATCTTTTCTAGTTTTTGTACATCCTTCTCTCCAATAGAGCAATTCGAATTGCATGAAGTATTTGAGACGGAGGTGCCCCATGGATTCATACAGTGGCATTGTCTTATTTTTTCTCCATTCCTTTCTTCCCAGCACCTCACATTTTGAACCACGGCTTGGCACTGCACAGATTTCTTCAGAAAACATACCTTTTCTGCATAGTAATGGGTAATTTCATCTCTGTCAATAATTTCACCTGCCAGTTTATTGTCCAGTCAGTTCAAATCACCAGAATCTTCTGCAACTCTTTTGCGTGCAGTTTTAATGTTGACTATCTTGAATAATTTTATATAATCAGCAAATATTATCATCTTGCTATTCACCCTCTTTTCCAGGGCATTTATGAATATGTTGAACAGCACAGGTTCCAGCACAGATTCCCACGGAACACCACTGACGGCAGGTCCTGCTCTGTTTTATTTAAAAAGCTACTAATTAACAAGAAGACCTTGCATCTTATAACCCGATAGCTTCATTTCTATGAGAGCCTTTAGGTAAGCGACCTCATCAAGGGCTTCTGAAATTCTAAATCAGCTGGAGCACCCTTACACGCATACTTGCTTATCGCACTAACATATTTGCAAAGCTTCCCTCTAGAAAAGCAGTGTTGACTCTTTCCTGCATAGAGCATTAAAAAATGCTTAAGTCATAGTGGAAATAACACAATTATGAGATAACAAATATCTTTATTGGCTCTGATCTGGAGAAGGAACCCATCCAAACAAGCTGTTAGTTAGGTTTGAGTGTTTGTTTATTGGAGGTTGTGTACTTCTTACCTAAGGATCTCCTGGCATTTTTATGTGTATTGTTTGTTAAACTCCGCATCAGGGAAAGCGAGACATAAAATGTTCTGCCGCTTGCAAAGTCATGTAGCGATTTGGTGACATAGACAAACCTGCTTGAATCACAAGGCCATGATGCCTCCGACCCTTCTAGAGTGCGAAAAGAGGTGGAGCTTCTATTTCTCTGGAATGACATCTGAAATACTATTTTGTTTTAGGTGGAATTCTAAACTTTTGAAGGCTTCTATGTTATTAAAACACCTGCCAATTAAAAACTGCCTGTAATAGTCCTCCTGCAGAATTCTTAACTACACCTAAATGTCAGAGTTACTGACATTTCTATTCAGTAGAAAAGTTCCATAATTTTTAGAAAAAAGGACATTTGAATTGCTGAAAATATTGACTGTTTGCATTGCAAATGATGGGTTCCATAACCATACTTTCACCACTACTCATTTTCTGGCCCAAGACACTAAAATATAGTGACAGCTATGAAGCAAAGGCAGGCTACCAGAGGGAAAGGAGCAGGAGCTGCCCTGCCCAACATACAAACATGAACATGCTGGCGTTCCTCCTGTCTAAACTAAACTATGACGACTGCCCAATTTTTCAACGGCAAAGGCCATCCCTCTCCCTTGTGCCCGGGATCTGTCATAGTTAGCAATAACGCAGAGGTCTCAAAACATTAGAAGTCTGTATAAGATGCTTTCTTCAGTACTGGAGGTACTTAGATGGTTCATCCAAGTTTGAACAGGTCTGCACACTCACCCATCGCCTGGCACAGGATGTCCACGTCCTTCTCCACTTCAGCCAAAATCATGCTCTCAGGCTCAGCCGTAAAATATGGTGGTTCTTTAGAAGGGGGGGAAAGAAAGAAAAATAAACAAACAAAACCACAGCAAAACAAAAAATAGATGTTAAAAATCTTCATCACATAATCTCTCCACACGTGCTGTATTCACCACAGTGCATTACAAAGCGACTAGCTTGTCTAAGTTTGTCTCTATTTGGAGGCCCTTTTTTTTGGCAATAAAAGAATCATAAAAAAGCCAACAATTTTTTGCTGTGCCAAGTATGAATTCCACAGAGTTAAGTCAATGTAAGGTAAGGTTTAGCGGTTTGCACTGCAAATTAATACTCAGAGCAGGGGCTACTTTTCATTTTATTGGTCTGAATCATGGAACGTTTTAGTTCTTCGTTCAGAAGGGCTCTTCCAAGAGGTTTATAAAGGTTTATATTTACAACGTAGCATTTTACAGGATAGTTTGCTTCAGTATCTAAACTAAATTCCACCTCGTGAAGGCATGAAGCATGTCAAATAAAGTGCCATAGCATGTAAGAGAGCCGACGTCAGACGATAAGAGTAGCATAATTAAAAAAAAAATTCTTCTCAACTGTTTTATTTCTTGAAAGCAAACAGATTTAATGCTTTAATTGAAGTTATAGTAATAATCATAAAAATCCACACTTTATCATTAGGACTAAAGAAAAGATATTAGATGTTTAATTAAACAAAGACAAGATTCCAGAAATGGTAGAGTATGCTGCCATGTAACTCTTCTACACAGCGTAAAATTGAAGAGCATCATGTCAAAGTCCCACAGGCATTAAGGTTGCAGTAATTATCATGGTAACTAAAAACTGTCATAGTCTGTTCAATGCAATTATCATCCGAGGGCTGTTTTTAGAAGCATTTTATTTGATTATAACTAGAGTGCTATTGTACCAGAGACAAACTCACTGGTAAGTTTTAGAAAATACAGAAAAGACAATGTAAGTAGCTTGTGAGAACAAGTTACTTATATTTTCATTTTCAGGAAATCAAGTATGTTTCAGAAAACTTAGTAAGCTACAACAAGACCCAAGGTCATCTGAGCCAACCTTCTCTCAAGTCTCTTCACCAGCCACGCCTGAAAACCAGATGCACAGTTTATATTATTGACGGGACATTAGTATTTTCATAAATAAAACCACACTCACATGATTTTTTTCCTGCAAAATCTTATTTCTCCTGCTACCACCTGTAGTACAGCAAGTGTTGCTATCACGTGCACATCAGTAAGCTCCAGATTAGAACACAAACCCCGCTTTCCCAGCATTTCTTCCCACTAACTATGATAAAATACTTCCTTGAGTGGACAGAATTGGGGTCTCATTTGAGCACCAGTAGTTATGACAATTCTGTACTCATTCCAAATAAAGTCAATCAATATTAGTGCTCAAAATCCTCTGCAGAGGAGGAGGCGAGGTTGCAGAATAGCCTGGAATACTCATTTACCCAGCAAAACCAATAAAACAAGCTACCTGATTTATTACATTCTAATAATATACATGTGTTAACATTATTGATCTTCACTGCCTAAATATAAAGCTATTAATAAACACGCATAATTAGTAGTGATTTATTGCATATGATCTCATGCGTTAATCTAAACAACAAATTGAAAAGCTGAACATTTAATTGAAATTCACTGATAGCACACAGTTTGACGTGTTTGATCAGCTAAGCTGCTGAGCCCTCTGCAATTCATCTCAGTCCACGTTTAACTCCGAGAACACTCTTGCTTCTCACACTGTCCTCCAAGTTTCGTCTGACGTTTTCCTTGCGCTCCGCTTTCCACAATTTTATCTTTCTAATTTCCAAACTTTTAGCTTAGTGTCCTTACGTACTTGCGTACCTGTCTGTGAACACACAAGGAAGTGTCCATCTGTCCATCTTGCAAACTAAAACTGGAATCTGTCGTTCTATGACAGCTTCATTTGATTGTGAGGGGAGACAAAGCGGGCCCAAGAGGCACAGCAGCCAGACGCATCCCCCCACCTCCAGACACTCCCTTCTAACTCCAAGCTGCTTCTGTGGTTGTCTCCTCAGTCAGCGAGGTTCAAGGGAGATACTTTCCTCCTTTTAGAGAGCTCCTGGCTGCCCATCTCCCACCCTCCCCTCTATAAGGCACTCTGACCTTAGGGGGTCAATCTCTAAACTTGGTGACCTTCAGGTACCACCTCTCAAACTTTCTCCTAGATCGGCAATGTATTCACACACCAGTGATAAATTTGCAGATTTATCTTCAACACGGGCCTGCAGTCCAGCTGCAAAGCACTCAGCGTGACCTCAAAGATGCTAGCGGTTCCATGACCGCTGCTTACGTGCTGCTCTTGCACACCGCTCCTGCAGCTATACTTGGCATATTTACACAGCCTGCTTTCCCAGTGCCTCTCCCAAAATCCTATCCTACAATCTGTGCTCCTTCCTTTAAATCCCACAGAGGCTGTCAAGCCACCCTCAAAGAAACTTATTACATTAAGAGATGCTTAAGTAAGCAGGTATCGAGCAATGAATTACCTGACAAGGAACTTGAAGTCAGTGACAACTGTCACTTAGCAAATGGGACTGTGATGTTATAAAAGGAAGATTCACATCAGCTCTTTTTGAAAGAAGCCGGGGGAAACGGAAGCAAACAAGACAGAAAAAGAGCAGGAGCAGCAGACAGACTCAATCTAAAGGCCACAGACAAATCCCAGAGGGCTTTCGAGGTGCAGGTGTGCCAACAGATAGGATTTGCAGTCTGCATCAAGCCCAGCCCCACCTTTTCCCTTGCACTGACGCCTGCTGAACTCAATTCCCACAGCCGTTCAGCAGCTGGAAGCCCTGCCAAATGCTACAATTGACGTGGAGGGGTCGAGAGGCTGAGCCAACAACCGCCCGTAGAGGGGTCAGATTTTATCCTTGTGTGATAAGCACAGATAAAGCAAACCTTCCTGAAGCAACTCTACAATTTACTGATTGTTAATTATCTGCTTCTGCTGCCTGGAGACAGAGACAAGCCTGGGTGGGAAGACAAGGCTAATTCATAAGGGAACTCTGGAAAATTTAGAATACCACAAGGACAACAGTGCTGCAGCACATCTACATGGAAGATCAGACTTGGTGCTTTAAGGTATGAATCACAGCAGTACTGGTGCAGGTATATCCTTAGAGCTTTGAGGGAAATGAACCAGTGATTTCCACGCAAGCTGTGCTGCTTGTCCACATGTATGTGTCTTAGCTAGCAACATGGATGCTCAAAAGGTCCTTTGTAGTAAGGGTCTACGGCTTCAACAGAACTCCGGCTGTGGAAGAAATAGCTCTAGTTACAGGTGCTAGACAACTGAAATCTAGGCTCCTCACTTTTCTGATGAGTCAGATGCATCATCTGCACATCAGGTGTGTGCCTGAGGGCCTGCAGACCCAGCATAAATTGCAAGTGAATACTTCAGGGTATCTCAGTTTGGGTGCTATTCTCCACCTGGTGAATAACTATCCGAAAGAGGCCATAAAAATGCAGCAATATTTATAGGGGTCAGATGGCATTCTGAAGGGTCATTCTGGCTGTCTGTATGTATAATTCTACTGCATATTTATAAGGCTTGGTTTGAATCACACAGTATGAATTTGAACATTTATTGTTGTAGGCAATAATCATGTGTTGAAATTTAATATGTGCGGTGCAATTACAATGTCTTCCAAACTATATAACATGCCAGGCACAAGCCCCCAGACACGACATTATCTAGGAATGACAGTAGTCTGTTGGTATCAGGTCAAACATTTTAATTTTTTTGAAATTATAGAATCACAATGGTTAGGATAGGAAGGGCCCCATTACACCAAGTTCACCCTGCTGGCAGTGCAGCGTGCTATGAACTGAGAGGGGTCACATCTCATATTAGACTGAAGGAAACAGATACTGCATTGTTCGGATATTGTATTGATGTTTGACTGATCTTAACTAAAAGGTCAAGAACAAGCAAAGGGGGAAAAGAATATTTGAATATAAATGCATGCTTTTAATAGTTGTTGAGGGTTTCGGGGGGTTTTTGCACTACAGACATCATTGAAAAGATAGCCTCTCTGCAAAGCCCTTGGGAGCCTGCAAAATTTGATACTGTTCTAACTTCCCCCACGCAGAGTTACATGGTCACTGATTTTAACATTCAAAAGATAGCAGTCAGCATCCATTACAGACCCTTCAAGCTGCACTGGAGATGTGTGACCTAATCCTAGATACACACATGAAAGTCAGAAAGAACAGAGGAAGCCCCAGGGGATCCTCCAAAGCTGAAATTCCTGCATCATTCAGAAATTCAGGACTGCATATTTAAGAGGAAAATTGAGCCTTAAACATGGAAGCATTTCTCTGTCATTACCATAAACTAAATTATTTGGTGAATATCCTGTAAAGAGAGGGGAGCTGGAAACTCGAGAGCCCCTTGCAGGTACAAAGTCTAAGAGCAGCCTTGAGGAGCAGGACTTGGGGGTGCTGGTTGACGAGAAGGTCAACATGACCCGGCAGTGCACACTGGCAGCCCAGAAGGCCAACCGTGCCCTGGGCTGCATCCCCAGCAGCATGGGCACAGGGTGAGGGGGGGTTCTGCCCCTCTGCTCTGCTCTGCTGAGACCCCCCCAGGAGTCCTGCATCCAGCTCTGGAGCCATCAGCACAGGACAGAGCTGGACCTGTGGGAGCAGGGCCAGAGGATGCCCCAGCAATGATCCAAGGGCTGGAACCCCTCTGGCTGGGAGGAAAGGCTGGGAGAGCTGGGGCTGGTCAGCCTGGGGAGGGGCTGGTCAGCCTGGGGAAGAGAAGCTGCAGGGACACCTGAGAGCAGCTGCCAGTGCCTGGAGGGGCTGCGAGAGAGCTGGAGAGGGGCTTTTTACAAGGGCATGGAGTGACAGGACAAGGGGTGATGGCTTTAAACTGAAAGAGAGGAGATTTAGATTAGATAAACAGAAGAAACTCTTCACTGTGAGGGTGGTGAGGCCCTGGCACATGTTGCCCAGAGAAGCTGTGCCTGCCCCATTCCTGGCAGTGTTCAAGGCCAGGTTAGATGGAGCTCTGAGCAACCTGGGCTGGTAGAAGATGTGTCCAAGGGTGGAAGGGTGTTGGGACTGGATGATCCTTTCCAGTCCTTTCCAACCCAAACCATTCCAGGATTCTCTGACCGTCCATGCTGGAAGAGAAGCCACAGTGTATATGCAGGTATAATAGGTTCCTTGAAGCAGGATCTTTGTTTGCATGCATGTCAGGTTAAGACAGAAAGAGATGAAGAGGAACTCACTTTCTCACCACTATCCCTACTACAAGCTGCAGTCAGTGTGTTCTAAAACCTTGAAGCAGCACAGAGAACACATCTCTTGTTTGCAGAAGTGAAAGAAGGGGGAACTTCTCCTGAACGTCACAAACACAACTGGACTTCCTAGAAGTCCCATTACTTCACTGTGCTACAGGTTCTGTGTGCATTTGGGGCCAAGGTGACATGTCTGCATCCATCTCAAGAACTTCTGAGGCTTGCCAAATCAAAAATTGTCAACATTTCTCTGCTTTGAGTCCAAACTGAAGTTCAGGCAAGTCCAAAGACATTTTATATCGCTGTTTTCCTGAAAGCACTTATTCTTTTCTTGCGCATGGTACATGAACAGAGTCATCATGATCTTTTCTTAAGCACAATATGTGAACACAATCATTATGGAAAAATTCCTTCCTCTGCTTTCCAGACATCGTTTGTCGTGTTTCAAAGTGTCTAAGCTAGAGGCACTGTTCCCAGAGATCTGAGCGCACGGTATCGAGGTGGCTAGACACAGAGGAAAACAACTTCTGTTCTGGCAGTCATATCTACATTCAATGTAAAGCATGAACAAAGACTATGCACAAAGAAGGCCCTTCTGCATCTCCACACTTGCTCCTGGAGAAGTACAGTGAAGCAGGGATAGTCCTATAGTTCATCTCAGAGTCCAGCCAGGTGGGCCCTCCATATTAACATCCGAATGTTTCTGACGTGTTCCTTAATCCCGTGATCCCATGAAGCTGTATCCATACCTGGCAAGAATCAGGGTAGCCTGTAAGAGAGGGACAGACCTACCACACTTGCCTATCGTACTATTTCCAGCAAGAAATCTATCCAGCTGGGATGTAAAAATTCTCTCTAGCAAACATCAAGATGAGAATAACATGTCTATTAATGTAGTTGTTCTGGGCACAAAATTGCTCCAAAAAGAAGGGAAGCCCTGTACTGTGATTCTGCTTTATTCCATATTCTTGCTTTGGACAGGCCACAGGGCTTCAACACCTCATCGTACCAGGCCATTCTTTCTAATTGTTTTTCTCCTCACTTTGTTCAAACTCTATTTTCTGACTGCATCTGATTTAAAGAGCAGTATAGATTTCATGTAGTGGAAGGCCTTCCCTCCTCATTTTCTTAAGCTCCTAAAATTAATAATTTCCCATAGAACAATAACTTAAAAAATGACTATTGCAATTTGTTGCTAACTGAACTTGCAGAACTGGAGCAAAAGAATTTAAGATTAGCTCACTTTTCAAATTGGTTTGCTCATGAGAAGACTCCTTAAATGACTTAATCTTCAAACTGTTAGTGATAAAACAAATGTGCTCTTATCTAATCCGCAACAAATCTTTCCCAAACTGTTACTCTGCCAACTGAGGAACATGCTACCCTTTAAAAATTTATAACAACTGCAGCTAATAAAACCAGGGTTTGGAACCACCTCAGTTTATTTCTGCTGGAACAATATGAAGACCTCAGAAAGCTCTCTGCCACGTTCAGAAGAAAATCGCAGTGCAGCACAAGACTAGAGGACTCTCTTGCTTATGCAGTACTACTTTATTACATTAGAGATTCATATTTTCCAATACTACTGTGATTTTAATTCATAAACTGAGATGTACTATCAGAAATATTCAAAATAAATGTTCAGCGATAATATTGGAGGCCACAAATAATAATTTGAACTCACTACATGCCTTTGTACTAAGTTCCACTGTCTTCTAATAAAGCTCTTGCCACCATCTGAGCCCACACTCAAACTGCGTGACTTCCCCTAGCTGGGGAAGNCGAGGACCGATATATTTGTAAAAAAGCTTTGATTAACTCAGTATTTGTAATACCTCTGACGCACCTTTTTATCTATTCTACCTGTTAATAGCAAAATATTTTTCTTTATTAATCCACAAAAGCTCTCATTACCATACTGTTGAGGGTCTGTATTGGATTTATTCCAATCAGTTTGAAAACAAACCTCTTCTGTTAACACAATTTCTTTTTTCTGTTAGTCCAGACCCCTTATTAAGTCCACACTGTGTTATTCTCCCAAGAAGTACAGCTCATTATCAGGTCACTATCAACATGCACACGCTACAAAAATTTTATGAATGCAAATGCAGAAGCACACTTGATTCTCTGCAAGTACTGCTCCAACAGACTATGAGGGACACACTGCAAAAATCCCTGGGTTTGAATCTTGTCTGCACTTGCCTCTAGAATTTAATGACTAATTAAACAACGGCCAGATCCATCCAAGAATTCTATGGCTGAATACAAGTTATGCATTAACTCCTAATCCTTTGACTTGGCTTCCTGTTTAGAGTTAGCGATCCATCCTGCAGCTCAAGAAACTCATAAATAAAGAAATCCATCAGGCTTAGCTGACACGTTGAGTAAACACCTGCAACTGAAGTGTCTTGTTCCATCAGAAGGAAATAAAAGTAATTGGTAACCAATTTGTTTCTGCGTTCTTTCATCTGCTTGTTCTTATCTACAGGCCTTTTCATAACTTCATTCCCTGACAGCCCCCTCAAACTGGATAACAAATAAATAAAACATTTAAAAATAAGAAAGCAGATAAGCTACTAAATAAAGGCAGCACTGCTAGTTTAATATGATTCCTCAATGATTGTTTCTCAGTTTTATTGTAACTGTATTTAAGAATCTTTTACGTGAACTGAGAGGCTGCTTTAGTATTGCATTAGGCTGGATCCGACGGCATAGCAGCAAAGTTAAACTAGTTACAATAAAATCTTATGAATAAGGAAGAGTTTAAACAAAAACCATAAATAAGTGAAATCCGTCTCTGCTCCTTAAAGGGAAGGGAAGCCGCGAGGTAATAATTCTAAGAAACAGAGCACAAAGGAAAAAGACTGGAACCCAACTTCATCCAGCAGGCAATAAATATAAGAGACACAGTGCTACAAATGAACCCAGAATCGAGCTTTGTAGAGAGAAGAGCTGTTTTCTCATTTAGCATAAACTACTGTAAATTGCCTTAGTAGAATACAGACCATACAGCAGTCTTTAAAATTGTATTTTCAGAAGGCTAGAAGAGCGTAGAGAACCGTGTGCCGAACTCCCTCTGCAATGCACTCCCGAAATGCATGTGCATGAATTCTGATCAACGCGGGGACTTGTACCACTGCCAGCGCAATAACCTCTCCAAGACACTTGCACAGTTATTACTGGGACTACTACATAAAAGCTAGACTTTACACAATCAGCTCTGCCTTAAAACATCTAAATGTCTCTGTTCCAAAATGTCTCTTTTATTCTATAAGTCCTAAAAAACTCTACAGTGTGTACAGCGTGCTAATTTGCATTATTATATCAGGATATCACTTGCACCGTAACTCCCATTTCCAAATGACAACCTCCTCGCTACAGCAAAGCTCCGACACAGAGGTGATGGTGGAAACAGGCAGTGGAAGGGCACCAACATCCCTTTCAAAATATGAAGTCCAAAGTTTCCCTTGGAGTCAAAGGTCGAGCACATAGCACTGATTTTAATGGCATTTCCTTCTCCCTTATGTTACCTCCCTAATGATCTCTGCCTGCCAGTGTGCTCAGGCACGCCCTTGGCCCCCGACTGGCACTTGCAACAGCCAATGGGCAGAAGTACTCCTATAAGGCTTCTTTTGGAAATACAGGCACTTGACATATTAAAACCAGATGTCAGCAAGCTGGGAGTTAATCAGAATTTAATGCATCTAAAAGCAGAGATGCGGAAGCTGCCCAATAAGGATTCTGCTACCGTATTTCCCCAACTTCTGATTAAATGTATAGTTTCACGGGGGATTCAAAATCTCATCAGTGTTTAAAAAAATCTATTTGATGAATTTATATTCATGGGGAAGAACAGCTGAATTAATTTGGAAGATAACCCTCCTTCACCTCCTTTGTTCTGTTCTCCAAAGAAAGGTTCAAATATAAGGTCAATGAAATATTAAAATATCAATTCTATTTCCTATTATACCTCAGTCCAGAGCCTGTTTTACTAAAAAACACATTGCCTTGAGAATTACCTGTTATAGAAAGGAAGGCTTTCGCTCTTGCTGGTTCCTCTGTGCTGTCTCTCAATGTCGCTTCACAGAAGTACATCCCCACATCAGCAGAGGTTGGGTTGGTGATAGTGAGTCGTCTCCCAAAACTGCTAATGCCACTGGTTATTTTCACTCCATTTCTCTTCCAGGTCATGCTTAGTCTCTCAAGAGGTCTGCCGAGGTTTAAAATAAAAAAACAACCCAAGAATACAACCATAAAATGTATGTATTACAGAATAATCTTGTCTGTAGTTATATATAGATTATAAAACTTCTCTAAGTCTTGCTCTATCCCTGACATCCTCTATTAAGAAGTAAATGCATATATAACCTCTACACATGAAGACTACAGCCTACCCAAGTGGCATTACACAAGTACAGCTATTTGATATAGGAACAGAATTTAAGTGCTAAGAATTTGATTTCTCTAAGCAAAAGGAGTAAATACCGCTACGGGAATCAGCTGCATGGGAAGTGCTTTCATTATAACTCAATTACCAAAACAATATTAATCACATCAAGAACCTCTCTGCCCTCCGAGGGGAAAGTGAATCAGCTGGTCTTGCTATCATCCAAGGACCTCGACTATTCACTTCTGCTGGAATTCAATGCTCTTCAAGGCCAACTAGATGGAACCACAGGAGAAATGCTGTGAACTCTATATTAGGGTGCATTATGAATAGTTGAGCAATAATCACTGTAAAATGAGTCTCTCTAATAAATTACTTCATAGAAGATCCTTGCTAATTTCTTTACTAGGAAGCACAGACTGTTCAACAGTATCACCTTCCATGTCAATAGGCAATACAGCTGAAATATTATAAACGCTTAACATAACTTTTTCCTTATGATGATGTCTGCAGATCGAACAAAACTACACTTCTTTTCCTTACCGTTTAAGAGGTAGGAAAGTAACTCTGCCTATATCCTTATTTGGCCAGAAAAATCAATGCCTTTAATTCAGTAATGTTGGACAAACAAGATTATTCATAAGGTTACTTTGAAGAGCAAGCATTCTGCTTCCATCATTAAATAAATAAGAAAATGAAAATCACTTCCTACGTCCTTCTCAGTAAAGGACAGCACATTAAAATCAGTTCCTTAAAACCCCGCTGTGGCTTTTACAATACCTTGCGTTGGCCACACACTCCAGTGTGACTTCGCTGCTCCCAGCTACGACGCTCGTGTTCTGCGGAGGGATCACGATGGCGGGAGCCAGGGCATCAGACGGCTCCACGGCACCTGCACAGGCAGGAAGAAACCTGGGTGAAGCCTCCATACATCTGCGAACGGCGAGGACTGACACGTTCCAGACGAAGGATCTTGTCAAGCCATCCAGCCGCAAATTTCACTCTTCAACCTCAGCATGGATTTTAATCTCCTCATTAAGGTGAGATCTTCAGCATGACCGTTCTCGATGGCTTTCATTAGACTGTACAAACACGCTATCTCAATATACCCAGCCTGGTATCACTCAAAACACATAACCCGCAAGATGTACTCCCAGATGGAGTGCAGGGGCCATTCTCAAACAGAGAGCAAATAAATTAAGCATTCTAAAGGTTTTCTCTTGTTGAGCACTTTTATTTTTATCAAACACTTGCTGACTTATATTTTTAAGACCTTTCATGTTTTGTTTAATTTTACCACTTCCACACCATTTCAAAAGAGTCTGCCAACACTCATGTTAGTTTTTTAAAAAGATTTTACACACTGGGGAACAATATAAAATTAACAAAGCAGCATATCACAGCAACTTCAATCCCTTTTTCTTATCAGGAAAGTAAATAACCCAAATCTGCTACTCTTTTGTGAGGCGTGATACTGTAAATAATTTAGCTTATGCAACAGTCAGCAGACACTTAAAAAATGGTAAAAAGGCTGCTTGTAAATTTTCTCTGTATACATTTAGTAAGTGAATTAAAATACCCATGTATTCATAGGTACTTTGCTCCAAGCAACTCATTTGGGAAAGAAAAATTAGCTATTTTTTAGCTTGAATAACAGAGTAATAAAATTTTCTAAAGATACAGAATCCAATAAACCAATTATAGGGAAAAGTAATGAAAATAAAACTAAACTGATGGAAAAGCAAGCCAGTTCATCAAATGTTTTCTGCAAAGGAGGCTAAGCCATGCCCACTCCGCAGAATGGGAAACTCACAAACGCAAGGTACGAACCCTGACACGTTTAAGATAACTCCCTCAAGAACAGAAAAATGGACAGAAGATTCTTTGTTTATCTTGTACCTGGCGTGCCAAAAGCCATTTGAAATTTGATTTCACTTGTTGGATAGACAAAGGTTTTGGTAACGGGGCTCAGAACGTTCACAAGGTTAGCAGAGTTCTGAATGACAAAAAATTTTAACCTTTTGACTTTTTTCTAACTGATAGAAAATAGTGTACTATGGGAGATGAAAGCACATAGTATAATTCAAAAATTTTACGAATACCACCCACACATCTGAATAAACTGAAGCATTCAAGCATAGTACTCAGCAAGTGGTGAGCGTATATTTCTTCCCATAGATATACTCTGTTGACCTGACACAGTGTCTATATGCAACTCACATGGGATCTCAAAAAACAAGCTTTTAGTAGATCTTATTTCTGCTCAACAACATTCCTGGAAGTATGATGCTACCAGGTAGCAACTCTATTTTCTAAGAAGATTTCCATGGTGATCTTACAGCTATTCACGACAAGAATTTTCCAGATAGTAATTGAAAAAACAGAAAACAAGCGGCGATCAGATTAGTATCTCATCTTACTGACGAGAATAACCTCAGCATTACTATTAACCAGTGCTGCACAAGATGAAGGTTTGCAACAGTAAATGCTGAAAGGTCAACAAAGAAGTTACTGATTTGGCAGTAATCACTGCTTATCTCCATCTGGAAAAGAGGAAAACCACTTGTTTGACTTCTCCGCTCCCCTGAAGCATGGCTCAACCCCACTAAAACCAGCCGAGGAACAGCAGCCGGCTTCGTTGCAATCTCTCGGAGTTCGCCATACGCAAATGGCTCTCTGTGCAGCGAGCAGATAAGCAGGGGAAATAGCAGGGCACGTTGCTCCATCTGCAACCAGGGAAACGTAAGAATTTTTTTTACTTTATTACTAACCGTAACAAGAACATAAACAAGGTAAGTGCTTATTTCCATTTCATACCATCCCTGAAACAAATCTATTAAAAGCAGGCTGCTGACAGAGATTTTAAGTGGGTGAACTAATACAGATGTGACACAGAGGGCTCATCCAAATGGTTAGGGCTTGGATTCTAAGTAATAGCCTTACAAAGGTCAGCTGCAGATACAACAGACGTATTTGGAAGGCAACAACATTTCAAAGTATTATCTAACCAGTAGGCAGACAGCATGCATATTCCCATTTCGTATTCAAAGACAGTTAAAGCTTCCCTTTGCAGCACAAAGCAACCACTTGCCATAATTCACTCTGGCCCTGATCCTGCCAAATAAAACTCAACCAAGGCATTCCCACGGTTCCTTTTGCAAGGGATAGTTTGCAGCTTTGTTTTGTGGCTACTCAGAATATCAAGGGAGGAATTTAGTTTTACTTTCGAGCAAAAGTCTCCACAAGGCTGTAACGTGGGATCTGTGTGTCCGCCCCGTCCTCTCAGAAGCTCATCCTTCCGTAAGAAACCCACAGGCTGGGAGATCAGAGCGGCCAGGCTCCTAACCTAGATAAGGAGTAATACTGTGATTTTGTTTTGATGATGCGATGCAGCAAACCAGACTTCAGTCTGCTGTGGAATGTAAAGAGAGCTATTCAAACAATCAGATAATGAAAAACTACCCAGACTTTCCAAGGTTCTCATCCTACCTGTCAATAAAGCCACTCCATCCCTCTCCCACCTCCTAATGCAGCACGCTGACATGATTATACTTGACTGATGCTATGCTAAAATGCAATGGAGAATGTCATTGTTAGTAAGCAGACATTTTCTTTGAAAATCCTTTGTAGAAAACAATTGATTTTTTTTTTTTTTCTCTCCTCTTCACTGTTCCTTTTTTACTTCCTCTGACTTGTTCTTGTCCCAGTTTTCTAGGTCTCCGCTGTTTCCTTCTGGCTTTTCATCACCTCTTCCTTCCCTGCCTCCCCTCCCTCAGGCAGCTTCTCTGTATTCATCACTGGCTATTTCCCCTCCCGGCCACCCCATGGTCCCCTGCAGATGTTTCACATAATTTAAGAACTGCCCAGTTTCCCATGGATCCTTTATTTCAGTGACCGAGCTTCAATCTCCGATTCACATCGATTAGTAGGAAACATTTATTAAAGACACTGCAATGGGAGAGCAATACAAATGCATATCAGAACACAGTTACAGCGAGATGAATTTGCTAACAGGAGACCACCGTTCCCCCCCATATCCTATCTTTTCTGAAACAAAAGATCTTTTTTCCTTTCTATCTGGTCTCTGAACCCCTCCTCTCAGCTAAGAAAGAGCGCCAACCTCTCCCCCCCAAACAGAGGAAAAAAGAGAGAAAATGGAAAGGAGAAGATCCAGGGCTTTTCTGTCCCTCTAAACATAAACTCCTCTCCAGAATGTGGCACTCAAGAATCTGGCAATTCTGCCCATAGCAGAGATATACTGAGGGAAAGAAAGTGAACATGTCTTGCAGAGTCTATTCGCTTTTCTCACCATTGGCTGCGTACGACTGCGCAGCGCTGATCTTGGGTCACGCTGCTCTTCCCCCTTCTCTCCTCCGATCTGACCAAGAATGAAACCTGTCCCCAGTGGTCTATAATATCAATTTTTTAATAGTGATGAGCTGTAGAATTTTTAATCTGTTCTTTAAATATAGTAATTATGTAGACTGCCCTACCATCTTTGAAAAAAGAATGTTTTTACCTACCTACACATACTACCATGTCAGGTATAGGGAATTTAAAATATTGTAATTTACAGCTTATAAAGATCACAGACTTTATCAAAGCCACTTGGGTGCTTAATTTTCCCAACAAAGATGAAATCTCACTCAGGCCGTATGACTGAAGATACAAAACGTGCTTTCCCCTTTAGAAATGTATAAACATTATGTTCTTTCCCAGATTTTACATTATGGCATGCAAAGATTACCTGTATCTGTGTTTGCAGTGAAGAATATTAAGAGTATTACCTCAACAGATGCTCAAATTCTTCTCAGAGAGATACAGTGCCAACCAGCCTTAATAAAAGGTGAGAGACAATGTTTCTCTCCTGAAAAGAAGTAACAGTTTGAGTTCAGACTTCAACTAAAGGAGAAATTGAATACTTTAATAGAACTCCGAAACCATTTATAAGTTATCCTGGGAGAGAAAGATTAGAAAACCTTCACCATAAACTTCCTACAGACGTTCAGACTTGCACGGTATGCAGAAACGCCTTCGCTATTACTATGCAGGATACATGCAAAGCTTCATATTACCAAATAATGGATATCTATATTAGAAAAAAGCCAAACAGGAGACAAGAGTCCAATACAAACAGCAAAAATATTACATATAAATAGTTCAACATTGTGGCATCAAGAATGTGCAATCTCTCCCTATGCAACAAGGATTATGCGAAAAGAGGAGAAATTACAATCGCATGGCATCTCAAGATCGTTCGGGGG
>Ga0065711_1029272_pt1 | contig 36876 bp, 15 predicted proteins | sample Hoacrofraction12_FD_59098 | JGI IMG/M metagenome (GOLD analysis project Ga0065711, IMG submission 59098) | Hoatzin crop microbial communities from Cojedes, Venezuela - Epithelial fraction 12 v2 (version 2) | ecosystem: Host-associated > Birds > Digestive system > Esophagus > Crop | place... | reverse complement strand
GCCTGGGCCAGGGCTCCGTCACCCTCAGAGGGAAGAAGTTCTTCCTCAGGTTCAGCTGGAGCTTCCTCTGCTTCAGTTTGTGCCCGTTGCCCCTTGTCCTGTCGCTGGGCACCACTGGAAAGAGTCTGGACCCATCCTCCTGACCCCCACCCTGCAGATATTTAAAAGCATTTATAAGGTTCCTAGTCGCAGCCCTGCCCGGGTCCCATCTGAGGTGCAATGCCAAGCCCTGGCGTGCAGCAGGTGGGTTCGCACCTGAGCGTGAGGGACATCCCAGGGGAAGCGTGGTGTACGTACCTTCCAGCCGCCAAATCTAGGCATCGGCAGCCCGCGAAGAGGGTCAGCAGAACTGCACCCGGCCACCATCTCAGGCTGCAGACCCCGCTGCTGCAGTGCGTGTCCAGCGAGCACTGGGAAGGTTACCTTTGAACTTTAAGAACGAACAGGCCTTTTTTTTTTTTTTTTTTAATTGGAAGCTTAGATTTCTGAGAAGGCGCCTGCTGCCGCAAGGAAACGAACTAAGCTGCCAATTCACAGCGAGCCAGGCCTGGCTGCCCCATGGAACAGCGTTTTGGTATTGGTGAGAACACGACTCATTTCTCCATGCTTGCGACATGGCTGTTCAGCTCCACGCTCACCACGGACAATTTTAAACGCCAGTGCTTATTCCAGTTACACGTGTGATGCTGCAAGTCCTCCAAGCTCTACACAAAGGAGGATTCGAGACCAACGCATTGACTTGAAGACATTAAATTTTATTTACTTCGCTAGCTTGGAAAGTTTTAATGAGAATTTGTGCTTATTCGTCTAATTTTCTTGTACTTAATTATATTTATAGAGCAGTTTTGTATCAAAAGCAATTCACAAATGACATACAAAGTGCATATAAGTGTCTCGCGTGCATAAAACAGCACCAGGTTGCGTTGCGGGACCTGCGAGCTCCCTCAATTCAAAGGGCAATCTCTGTCTCCAGAGGCACACCTTCAGCTTCTAATTAGACCACAGCTCAGCAGAGCATTTTAGCATCTGTTTAAATTCATCCCTGCTTAGTAAAGGAATGAACAGAAAGGAATGGATGGCTGAAAGCCTACGAGAGGGAAAATAGGGCTGAGTACACGGTAACAGAGCAGCATCCTTTTGTGAACAAGTACATGTTTCACAGAAGATACCCCATCCTTAACTGAAGGATAACAGTGATATAAAGACCTATTATAGCGGTGCTTAGATATTTTAAGTCATAGGAAGAATTCTGGTTGTAGTGACTGAGGTTTTCATTTTCATTTGTTCCATAGCACAAACTTTATGAAGTTGTTAGAAGCGTCTGTTACTATTTCTATAGCCATCACGTCCTGGCACACTTACTATTCCACCACCACTGGTTTGCAAATAGTCTTGCAAGGCTACAAAGACAAAACCTAATAAACAGAGAGGATAATAATTTCAGCAGGGCTATCTGTTTTGATAAACGAGAAATCAAATCAGTACATATTTTGGTTTGGTTCAGGCTCAGCTGTATCCAGATTGCTTCAGTCATGGCTGAATTTAAACAGAGAACTGAACTGAGCTTGTTTTGAGCTACCTGAAAACGGTTATGGTGCACCGTGACGAAAGGAGGCGGTTCTGAGCGCAGTTCGGTTTCCTTTTGTCACAGTTTCCTACCCTTAGGATTTGCAGTACCACAGACATTTCGGGCGATACAAGCAGCTTCTGCCCCCGATGGCTGATGTTACAACGGCCCTGCCTTTTCCCCCTGCCCTGGCTCCCCGTTACACGCACGCTGCCCTCCCTCAGTCACGTTCCCGTGTTTGTGAGGCCCTTCACAGGGCCTTGCACCCAGGGATGGGAAAAAGAAGAGGCAGGAGCAGGCTTCCTCAGTAGCAATGAGCTGCTCGCCCGGTGCCTCGTGGGCCTGCAACCTTGTGTGAGCTGCAGAAGGCGTTTGTTGATGATCCCGCTGCTATGATTTATTTTCCACACTTCTGCACTGCCCTTCGGTTGGCACAAGCATTTACGCAGCCATGTGGTGGTCCGGATGGCCTGAAAAGTAACCAAATTTGCTTCTTTATTTCTGAATCAGTCTTCAGCCAGACCAGTGCCCTGTCCAGTTTACTCCGCAGCTGCACAACGGCATGTTCTAGCGATGCGGATGGGACAATGCGGGCATGGGACTGTTTTTTTCAGGGGCGATGCCAACTTAGATCACTCAGAAGTTTGTCACACTATAATCTCAGGTAGCCATCCCCCTAATTTCTCACATTGTCTCACTGCTTAAGAGGTACTACTTGGAAAGTTTTGCGTATTTTTGACATAAATAGTTTCCCACTTAATTCAGTCCTCTAAGACTCCTATTAGGTAAGTCGTTATTCTCTTACAGACAGAAAAAGAACCTCATTACCTGGAATTTTTAAAAAAAGTTAACAGTGCAAGTCCAAGTGAAAGCCAGGGCGGTCTCCAGCGTGCGTAGTGCTCCTGGTAACCGAAGCAGCGCGGCAGATGGAGCGTTCTCTAACTTCACTCCCAGCACGGAACTTGACGTGCAGGAGCCAAGACAGACATTTGTGTCTGGTAATGCCATCTGTGTCTGCAAAACCGCAACGCTTTCGCTGGAGTGCTTTTTGTTTGTAGGGAACACGTTAATGGCAGGCATCGCATACTGCAAACTCTTAGCGTTATGAGAATGCTAAGAACAAGAATGAAACGAAACAATCCCATTTCTAAGCAACAACAGTCATTAATAAAGCATATGAATATTGACAATTCACATAAAAGAATGGGCAGCATGGAAAAAGTGACAGCGCTGACATTTAGCTCCACAATTGAACACGATCTCTTTAACAAGGGCTCACACTCCCTGGGTGCTCACAGCAATAGCTGGGACTAGTGTCTGTACAGGAAAGGGTCAATCTGAATTTCCAAAGATGGAGAAAGCTAATCTCTTGAGGAGTTCATATTTAAACTGGACAAGTTCACGGAAGAGAAATCTCTTGAGAGTCACTAAGCACACAGAAACCACTTCCACCTCAGGACAGCCCCTGCCTGAACTGCAGACAGTGGGAGTTCAGAAGATAATTTACGGGGTGGCATCATTTTACACTCACACTGTTCCTACACTCCTCCCAGGGCATCTATAACAGCAGCCAACAGCAGACAGGAGTGCCACGGATCTTTGTCCTGATCCAGTACAACCTCTCTTGTGCTCCTAGGCTATCTATCAGTGTTTGTTATTGCTTTTATCTTTGGTGCTTCTTCAGACTGACAAGGGTTTTGTGCCAAGAGTGCTGTAAATCAGCTTTCTCTAGGCTTCATGCTAGATGACGCTCACTAGCAACATCCTCATCACTCCAGCTGCATCACCCTTGCCTTTAACTCTCACACATGGTAACTCCTTTTCCCCACATCAAACTCCACTGTCACATTTCAAGCGTGCTTACAGTCTTTCACTGTTTAGCTTCCCTCTACCTATCACATCTACTAGTTTATCAAGCTGTCAACCTCCACCTTCCCTTTGCCAGTGACAGCAACCTCAGTGGCTCTGTGTCTGCTTCTTCATCAGGCATCTCCTTCCTTTCCACCAGGCCATCCCCCACGCATGGGAAAAGCTCCATGTCAAAATCTGTTGAATTGCTACTTCTCTAAAATCCCTCCTTGAAACCTACCATCTGGCATTTCATGATGCAAGTAGCAAACTGCAAGAATATACACTGCTTTTTCTGCTAAATTCTGTTAGTCATGTTGCTACCTTATCCTTGAAGCCATCTCTGCCTTGCTTTGTTTACTTGTTGCATTTTTTTCAGCATCTGGAACGTGCCTGCTCTAAGAAAGAGACCGCTTTCTTTACTTCTTGCCTTGTAGAATCCATGAACCCAGAAGCCCTAACTCATGAGTCAGTTTCTAAGCTCCATCCGATTATTTATAATGTTACTTAGTAGCCACTTGGGAAGAAAGTTACCTGGGTTCTATTTTCTTCTCTTGCCACTGGCTTCTTGTGTGACCTTAGGCAAGTCACTCGGGACATTTCCAAACGCGTACGTGAAATTTGGCATTCCTATCCATATCTAGTTACCCTAATAAGCAGCTTACTCTTTCAGAGCCATGGAGTATCTTTAGCTTCCACCAAAATCACTGGTGCTGAGCATATTGTATGACCAGGTTTCCCCGTGATGCCTGCCACAAAGGCTTTTCTGCTATGGGGACCTTTACCTCCTCAAATGTTTATTTTTACAGAATGAGAGTAAATGCTGCGTATCACTTTATGACTGCACACTCCTTTGTATACGTTAGTAGCAATCTATTTTAGACATTGCAGTGTAGCAACAGTTCCGAGTGATTTGCAAAACCCTAGAGGTCGGTTCGACAGCAGAGCCTGGGATGCCGCCAGCATCAGGTGTGGCTGACAGAAAATGCCTCCGAAACAGAAAGAGCAGTGAGGGGCTTCCAAGATTATATTGGTGTTCATCAGCCATACCCGTCAATAGCTATTACATCATTAACAGTAACACCTATTTCAGTTGTACTAATCCCTATGAAATTTACAGTGAACATTTTCAGGCCCCCAAAGTAGTTTCTTTTGCCAATCACCATATAAAAACAGCTTCAAGGAAGATGCTCAAACAGAACAAACAGTGAGGTGAGGTATACTATCACAACTTGTCCAAAAACTAGAGCCGAGATAGGCAGAAGCAGGACAAACTACTCGTGTGTTGTCTCAAAGCTGCCCTGAGTGGGTCTACTGAAACAAGAAACGCAGCCTACGGGGTCAGTGCAGTGTTTGATCTTGCTGTGGGAAAAGGCAACAGAAAAGTAAACTGGCATGAAGGGCGGCAACAGTTTTTGGGGAGACATACACCACTAAAAATGGACTTCAAGTTCATTTCATAAAACATCTCAGCTAATAACTTTTCAGCCATTAGTCTAGAACCTGAGAAGGATCTGAACCCAGCCTACAAAAGGACTTTGATTATACTGTGCAAACTGTACAACGTATCTGTACCCTGTGCAGCGATTTCTTTGGGCAGCCCTTTTGGAGAATTTACTATTTAAGGTCAATCTGCCATTTTCAGAACAAAGTTGCTCAAAACTGAAAAATAAAGATACACTATTCAAAGGGATTTGGTTAAAGATTCCATTCAGCAAACTGTAGATTATGCCTCAATTAAAAATATTTAGAACAAAATGCTTTGAGTGCTTTTAAAATTAGTATTTAGAACAGAATAGTCCTCTCAAAGATTCTAACCATAGGCTTTAAGAACATGAAGTATCCACAAAGTTCTCAGAAACAAAGTTGTTCTCCTTAAAAGCTGGTACAGTCTATCGGTAGGTATCACACAGCTCTAGCAGGTCAGCCACACTAAACCCCCTCCTGCTCACTGAAAAATAAATAAATCGTTATTTCCTCTCCTACCAGCTTTGAAATTCAAAACGAATTAATTAAGAAGGTCAAGAATAGAGCTTTTTAAAGACTTAAACTTACTTTTTCACTTTGGGGTATTTCATCTCTGAAATGGCATTGGTAGCATCCGTCTGTCTCTCCTTCAAATGCTGTGGCCACATATTATCCACCCAGTCGACTAAGTCCACCTGAAAGTCCCATCAAAAGCAACTGTTAATCACGGGACACACGGTAGGATATACCCCTGTTGGCTAGAACTCTGACAATGCCAGCAGCAGACACTCACAAACAGCAAGAACCTTCCCACTCAGCAAGGGTCCTGTGGACCCAACTTGATACAGTGGCAGCACTTCATCACCACAACTCAGCCCTTTGCAACCCAGAACAAGGACAGTTTTGCAGTCAATTTAACTGGGTGCAGATTCTGACCTCTGGGCACCTGTGAGCACCTTCTCTTGCAGCATCACCTGCTGTCTGCATTCAAATGCATTTCTGTAGCCAATAGCCTAGAAATTGCGTTTCTGAACATTAGCATACAAACGTAAAACAGATGATACTGTTCCAATAACTTGCATTTCAAGGAACATTAACATCATTGTTCTGGTCGAATTCTGATTTGAGGAGTTACATTATCTCCTCCTGTGCATTTCCTTCATCATTCTGCTGGGGTATAAATTCACCAAACTTGTTTCCAAGAGCCAAACTTACAGGAAGCGTGGGCAGGAGAAAACAGCAGAAGCCGAGCAATTGGAAACACACTGCCAGCAAGGTGAGGAAGAGAGAGAAACCGAAAATTGTTCAGGGACATTGAAACACAGCTCCTGTGCTGGGTGCTAGAGCATGAACCGCAATCTGTCCATCAGAGCCCCAGCAAGGAGAAGCCTGTGGCTCACTCGTCGGTCTGTTTCGCGTTGGCGCCGGTGCCAGACAGCCAGAACACTCCCTTCGCGTTGTGCAAGCGCATCGCATGCGCCAGGTTTCCAACCCGGGGAAAACCGCCGCCAGCGCGGGCAGCCCAGCGAGGCAGGCTGTAGTGCTGCCTTGGGCCACGGTGTGGCTGCACATCCCGACCCGGCTCAGAAAATCGCCATGTGCGAACGAACCTCCACTTACGGGTCAAGAAGGACCGCAAGACCTAGGCTAGGCGTTGGTGACAAAGCTCTCCTCTGGCTGCGCGCAGCAAGAACGGAGAAGTCAGTTCAGTCACGGTTAGCACCTTGCTTAGCCTCCTGACTGCTAAGTCTTTCTAAAAGCCCACTCAGGAATGTTGTTCGTGTGAGTCAACTCAACCGTTTGTAGCCCCAGAGGGTTTTCATAACAGGGCAATTAGCACATGAAATTCTTGCACATTTGGGCTGACCCCTATCTATTTCTCCATCTGCGCCAGGTTGGTAACACAGGGTACTTTGAGAAGAGGCAAAAGGAGATAATGCAGCCAGTAGAGACAGTACCAATTCCACGAATATCACAGCTGTATGTGAAAACAAAATTGATGGTTATTGCCCTGATTCTGAAATAACTCTCATATCCTGATGCTGCAACCTACAGTCTTTACACAACAAGGGACATGAATCAAGTATTTCTGCCTTACCTGGGCTGAAAGAGCTCTGCAGAATTCAAGGGATCCACTTACACAAACATAGTATTCAACTAGTAACTGACTTTATGCACTGGACTTTCTCTGAGCCTCCAGCACCTTCCCTTCTATTCCCCAGTACCTAATGGGAACGCAAAGCTCTCTTTCAGTGACATCTAAATATCCCTTGTTTTACAAACGACTGAGCATTCAGGCCATACTAACAGATATGAAGTACTCACATGTGGTGTAAAGGTACATGTACAGGTACCTAATTGCATTTTTCAGTCCTGAGCACTCAGGAAATTTGCACTGATGTTTTAAAGGCTCACCAAGCATGATGTGGTTGGGAACACGGGGATCAGCTGAACACCACAAACTCCCCAGAGCACTTCCAAACTGCCCGCTAGCTTATGAATGACAGCAAAAACCTGCACAAACTTCTAAATATGTGCTTAATATTCAATTTGTGATATGTGTGTAAGAGAACACAAAAGCCTACTTAAGAATTACTTCTACAAATCAGCAATTAGAGCTGCCATCTATTTTTGACCTGATGAGGCGTAAGTGTGGTGTTTATATTGTCTACATAGGCAAGAGATGTCCCCAGCAAAAAAACTACTGGTGTAACTAGAATAGCATGTAGAAATGAGGGGAAAAGTGTCTGAAAACAAAACCATCACAGAGCTATAGTTTCACACCCCGCAGTGCCTTGAGCATCCGGTGCCATGAGCAGATACAGAGGGAAGAAGCAGCACCTGTGTTCTGCTTTTAGAAGTCCCTTTGTTCCCTCATGAACCAGGACCGATGCCCAATGTCCCTACCCAGTGTCCTAAGGAGACACTCTGAAACCTCCAAAGCCATTTCCTCCATCCCTGTGTATTATTGAATTGATGCTCTGATCCTCACCCACATATGGCTACACTTTAGTGATAAATGAAATTATCTTTATTAACAAGGTCATGGTTTCACTGCTGGTGACTCCATTGGGAAATAAAAATCACAAGAGCCCTCTATCTTTAAAGAATGTGTACAAATCTACCCCCTTGCCCTGACACTGCCAATTCTGACACAGCAGTAATTATGCTGATTTAATTATGTATAAATTTCCACATTGTCCTGGTGTTGGCTGGGATAGAGTTAATTTTCCTCTCAGTGTTTTGGATTTAGCACAAGAAGAATGTTGATAACACCAGTGTTTTTAGTTGTTGCTAAGAAATCAAGGACTTTTTCCAGTCTCCCATACTCAGCTAACGAGCAGGTGTGCAGGAGCTGGGAGGGAGCACAGCCAGGCAGCTAGCCCAGGCTGGTTGATGGAAATACTCCGTACCATGGATGTTATGCTCACTTTATAAATGGAGGTTGGCTGGGGGGCAAGCAATCTTCTCTTTTTCGTGAGTTCAGATCCTCTCTTGTCCGAGCGTTTTAACTTTTCCAGGAGTTTGGGTGTTTTTTCTGTGAGTTTGGTGAGGTATATGAAATCCATGAATTTGGTGAAATTTGCAAAATCCACGAGTTCCGGGTTCTGAGATGGCTGCTCAGGGACTGGCTGCGAATCAGTCTCAGGGGGTGAGAAAAACTGCATTGTGTATAGTTTGTTTTGCATATTCATTGTTATTGTTGTTGTTGTCAGTATCAGTATTTCCTTTGTTGTCTTATTAAACTCTCTATCTCAACCCAGGAGGTTTTACCTTTTGTCCATTCTCCTCCCGTCCCGCTGGGGGGGAAGGGGAGGAGTGAGCGAGTGGCTGTCTAGTGCTTAGTTGACAGCTGCCGGGTTAAACCATGACATACATTTAATACATGACATTTCAACTTTTTTTGCTTTGGAGCCCCCTGAACATATTTTAGTTAATGAGAGGGTTCATATATAAGGAAATTAAGCTTCCTGATAATAGCTTTAAATTTCTTCCTTCTTAGAGGAGGAAAAACAATAGACAGATATTTTATTTCAGAAGGAATTTCCCCAAAATACCTCGAGATGAACTGGGTATCTGTGCAAACTGCATGATTCAGAGCTCATCAGGTACCTAATTCCTGTAAATTAAGTTCTACTGACAAGGAGACCAGCTTTCTACATGGGTAAAAAATGAGATCCTAACACTCAGGACAGGAGTTACAGGTACTTCACATCACCTTGTTTAAACTCCATGTTTTATTTCTTACAAAGCAACCGACGACTGGCAAGAAGCTGAAAATAAACACCGTCACCACAGGATCCCTTACCACATTGGGGCGCTTGACAATGTTCTCCAGCTTCGTGTGACTGAACTCCAGGCTGATGACATTGTAGAGTTTTTCACGCTGGGCCTCTGGTGTTTCATAGTATCTCACAAACTGAGACATGCTCATTTCAACACCCTTCTGGGTATTCACATCCATCACGTCCACTATCCGTCGGCTTCCTGCAAACACACAGAAGACACTCTCAAAACATTTATCTTTGCTTTATTTATTTATATACAGAGTTATACATATATTATTATATACCTGTAAAAATCCTCAATGACTGCAGGGAAACTATTATTAGAGGATGAGAGACCAGCATCAGCCCCTCCACGGCTCCTGAGCAGCTCCAACAGTGAGCAGGGAACTACCTTGGAAGCGGACTCTGTGTCCAACGTGACAGTGAACAACTCACTTGGTGTCTCTGCTTCGGAGGTATGGAGAGTTTCCTCCTTCACGTGAACCGACATGAGCAGAAGTACATTAGAAACTATGAAGAAGCGATATAATATGGTAGCGGAGGGCATGGCAAGACAAATAGCTCTCCAAATCATACTGTGCAATTTTCTAAGCATCCATATGCCTCTCAAGATGCTTTTACTCATGTACAAAAATTATCCATAAAGAACAAACTGCCTTGCATCACCGGATACTATAAACTGCTGAACACCTTATACAGATTGCTGGGCATTCTCAATTCCAGTCATCGGCAGTGGAGATGAAAGCACGAAATGCCATAGAAGAGCGAGCCCCCACCTTGGATCGCTCAACAAAAACTACAGGACATACTTTCAGCTTCTCGAGTGGCAGACATACAAGTCTCATTAGCACCAGAATGTTGAACAGCAGTTTCAGTCAAGCCTTCAGCTTTACACAGATTAATCCACAATCTTCTCTTTGGCCAACTGGAAGGTTTCACCCCTCCCAGCAATTTCATCATCCTAATTAGCAGTTCATTTGTGTGTGAGTGAACAGGAGCCCATGAGAGACATGCCTCATTTCCAGGAGAGAAGGATTCCAGCAAACAAACTCGCAACGCTTCCAAAAAATCACTCCAAAACCACTTTCACTGCTGAAGAAATAACTCCAAATAAATTGCATTCAAACAAAATGGAGAGCCAATATATGCCATCAGAGGGAATTATTAATAATTACAGCACCTGGCCTATTGCGTGCTTGGGAGCAGCATTTCAGCAAGGATGACAGTTTGGATTGCATCACCCCATTAAAACCATCCTTAGCTGCTGATAGCAATGACAGTGAGAGATGTGATAACCATTCTGGAAAGGAACTCAAGACCGTAAAGTTTTTTATTCAAAAAGAAAAATTTATACAGTGTAAATGTGGAGTAGTCCCACTGGCCCGTCAGCCGAACTCTTCACTGCAAGGCCGGTGAGCAGGATTCCATCCTCGGCCTGAGCTGGGACTGCACCTAGCATTGCCACCTTGAGGCAGGATGGGGAGAAAGTTTAGTCATGTGTGAAGAAGAACAAGAGTCCCTAAATCTGGTATATGCATGTTTGAAACAACGTGCATAAAATCTAGTTTTGGGCTGGGGTTTTTTTGTTGTTATTTTTTAACTGTTAACTTTACTATCTAGGGAGAACAGTCTTTTTTTCAACTCACTAGGTTAGCAAATGGGGTACAGTCCTGTCAAACAGGCTCCGAATAAAAGCCAGAATGATTTCTGGCTTCCAGTGCCTGGGGTTAAAGCAGTGGCTACAGCCCAGAGGGGTTAAGTACACAGATAGCGAAAAATCATATTTGAAGGACTGCGTGGCAGAGTCTGGGATCTGCCACATTATAGTCTAGGTTTGATCGCAGGTTTGCTGGAAGCGACCTTGTACAGCCTCTCAATTATACTTTCTGAAAGAAAAATCAGCAGTTACCTGATGAATCAAAAATACGAGGCCCAGTTCAATAGCAGGTTTGTTAAATGTACATGATTATCAATTATGGGCAGAAGAGTTAAGATTTGAATTGATAGTCTCTTGACTTCCAAATTTGAATTGATAGTCTCTTGACTTCCAAATTAAAGAGTCATTTGAGGGGATGTTTTTCTCTTAAACCACAGTACTATCAAACAAGCCCACACATAATGATTCCTGGAGTACCGCTCGCAGAATTTGAGATGTATAATTACAGGTTAACAGGCTCATGCTCGCTGCCCACTTCCCAGCAATTCTGGCTTAGTGTCAACTTTATCTCTTCTTTCCTGAAAAGATTCAGCTCTTTCTTCTACCTCCTGCCCCTAGGAGAAGGTTAAAAAATATCATCCAGAAGCGGAAACAGGTAAAGAACAAGGGAAAGAAGCACACAGAGGCTCCAAAAAGCAGTGGCAGGCTGAGAGATCTCAGGTCAGGCTGGATTTCTGGGCATCTCAGACATGCATTTCACCTGATGTACCATTTCTGGTAACCATTTCCTAGCTATCCCCTTGCCATGCTCTCACTGTGTCCTCTAAGAAGGGACCCCGCTCAGTCAAGCCTGATGCAGCCCACCAAGCCCCAGCAGGATCGCAGTGACCCTGGCAGCCTCCTGCCCTCATACGGACCATACTCCTCGCTTCAGCTCCTCACTCGCTGCGCACGGATTGAGATATACCTGGATCCCTAGCTGGCAAAGAGCAGCTCTTACTGCCGACACGGGATGCTTCAGTGCACCATGCATCACCTCATCCCTGGCTTCCCAGGGTTTTTTCCAGTATAACTCTTGACTGGAGAACGCCTGGACAGCGCAGGATTAAGAGGCGTTTCCTCTCCCACAGCAGATGTGACTCAGAGGCACAGTGGTGATGCTAGGGTTCACTGGAGGGCATTTTACAGCCCAAAGAAGAAACATCTTCCTCCTCTACTGCTGCTTACTCATCAAGCACAAGTGAATCCCCAAAGGATCACAAAGACAGTAACTAAGAAACAAGCTAGCGCCATCTTTGACAAGAGGAACAGACAAAAGCAAGAAGGAGAGGGAAGAATCAGTTGCAGAGATGTAAGCTGGAGAAGCAAATCAATCGGGAAGAGCTACTTTGGAACCATGCTTCGTTTGAAACCTTAAAAAAAAAGTTACTCCAGCCCACATGTTAGTAAAATCCACAGTAAAATTAAGGGGGGGGAATAGCATATATAATATCTGTTCCCTTTATTTAGAGGCCTAGTGCCTAAGATGCTGTAAAGGTTTTAACAGATTAAATGCTACAACATTGCTATATGCTGCAATGTCGTCGTATTTTACACAGAAACAAACACCTGGAGGAAAAATGACTTGCGCAGAGTCACTGCCTCCCACTGCCCACCCTGTACAGGCTGGTTTGGAACGGAGATTTGCTCCTCTCTGTTCAGGGCTTCTTGGCAAAAATACTTCAGGAGCAACAGGGAGGCGAACCTTGTCCTCTGGTCAGAAAGAGAACTGCACTTCTAGAGCACAAGTTACATAGGCATCTTCCCTGCATCAGCAAACACTTTCACAAATCACAGCTTCACCAAGTCCTCCCCAGAGGCTTCAGCAGCGATGGGCTCCAGCTCCGAAGTCATTCAGCAAAGCCCTCATCGATCTCCCCTGCACAATTTGCACCCACACTTTACTTCATGTATAGAACATTAGATTTGCCAGAGAGGGAACAGTGAATGGGAAATTCTGGGACTATAATAATCTCCTCTGGGGTCCAGCAGGGGCCATTTCCCATTTCTAAACAGGTGAAGCAATGCCTTCCCCTCCCCTGACCTGAAACAGCTTCAGACTTGCACTGTCCAGGCTACCAGACTCCAGTCTTCAGAACAGCCCATCCTTTCGCCTGACGTGGATTTAGCATTGATACTGGGCGCAGTGGAATCAAGAGGTGGTCCATAAGCAACGCAAACAAGAACCATGCAGTAGAATATGAGAAATGCACAGGAGGAGAGAGTCAGAGGTGAAAATGACAGCAGTGTTTTCTAGGCTGCTGTCTCTTCCCCAGCACAGCACCGGCAGGAAAAGGTGTGACTCTCCCAGTGCGCAGAGGAAAGATGAAATGTCCTTACTGTAAGAATTATTATCAAGCCTATCCAGTAACAGGATAAAGCTACCTTCGGGAATTATTTGAACCCTTTGTGACTGAATTAAGATCTGTGCCCAAGGTACAACATAGTGTCTACAACCAAGAAACCCACCTCAAATGCGGAGGGGCAGGCCTGCTGGTCCTTTCTAATCTTTCTGCTTCTCACTGGGAAAAAAACCCCTTGGTTTGTGAAGCAGGATTTTTGGCAGAGCCTTAGGAAATCTGCTAGCTTCACTAGCTGGTTAATTGTACCTAAAGACTGAGGCTTTGACTTGTGTCCCAGTTAATCCCTCTGGAGCTCCCAGAGTACATCTTCTGCTACCCGCAGGAGACTATTCCAATATCCCACACTAACTGGGAGGGACGTGAATCAGAGCAGAAAGTCCTTGCTCAGGTGGAGCTATCCACGCCATTCCCTGCATTCCAGCCCCAGGGTAAGAACAACTTACCTTACAAGGGACAGGTACCACCACCACCATCGCTCCCGGGCCCACCAGAGGGCACAGAAGAACAAAGGGAGAGCACAGTCCAGCTCCCACACTCGCACACATCTCCCCGCGCGCCTCCCAGTTAGTTTTCTCACCGACCATTTTCCCCAGTACAGCCTGACCCAGCAACAAGTATCCCAAGCCCCCCAGCCCCTCCTTGGCAGGCCTCTGCCTCTCCTCTCTGCAGCCCCTCACCCAGGTATCTGGCTCCCCAGCACCCGCCACGAGCCTCTTCTGTGGGCTTAAATTATTTCCTTCCTATGGAGATGTGAAGCTGGGAGTACCTGACACTTACATTCCCCCTCCTTCCCCTCTTCGGTGTCTGCAGCTTTATCATTTGGTATAAAACTGCCAAATTGCAATAACCCATGTTATTAGGTTTTTTCACGCAACAAAAGGTAAGGTATTTAGAGCATGTCCACAGGAAGAGCTTAAGCCAGCAAAAAGTCTTCAGCTTTAATGCTACAGGACTAAAGAAAGAGGCTCAGGGCAAGTAATGTGTTTTAGTGGCATTATAAAGAATCAATTAGTATCCATACATCTACCCAAAACATTAACTGTAATTTTCAGTGATTCTTTGAAACTTCAGCCAGTTAAAACCACATTGAAAAAAAAAATCCATATACAAAAGAAACATTTTACTTTTAATTTTTATATAGTATCCAAATCCATATAGTATAAACATACTCCAGGTAGCTGAAAAGACAGAGCCAGCACACAAAGAACAGCTACAGAAAGGAAAATAATACAAGCTGTGAGGAAAGTGGGAAGGGACACAACTTTGTTGAAAATCTTATGTTTTATTTGTCTATCAAATCTATTTTCCAACCACTGATCGTTTTCTAGTTTTCTGCTGATAGCGTGAACTGGATCAGCTCACTGAGGGGTTAGGCATGCACCAAAGCTGGACCAGGAGAAGCACCTCAGGACTGAGAGCCAGCACAGCACAGGCAGGGGTGGAACAGCCAGAACTGGGAGGGAGAGGGAATAAACTGACTCCTGAAATCTCATCATCAACCCATAATGAGAAACACTATGGCCTTGATTTTCCTGATACTCGGCAACTAGGAAATGGAAGAAGACTTTCAATTGCCATTCATGGTACCAATTAACGTGTGAATTACATCAGCAATCCTGCAGCTCTCTTTGGGTCTAGACTGGTATTTAAAGGTGTCCCATCAGAGGGTTGGCAACAACACCACACATCTGGGATCCATACTTTAATGAGGACATCTTAAGATGTATATCGCTGTGATTACATCAGACCTCCAGAACATGCTGATATTAATATATATTTTTAGGTTAAAGCATAGCTACACTTGAAGGTCATTTTGGACTAAGGTAAATCACGACAGTAAAGCATATCAGTATGAAGTATTTAGGATTTTGGGTGCTGTTCCTCTAGAATAAGACAGCTCTTTTCTAGTTTGGATGAGCTAAAGCAGAGGATGCTTATTGCAGAAAAACAGCGTGACTATGGGGAGTTGTTCTAAAATAGCTGTTCTGGTTAATTTTCCCACATGGACAACTCATTTTTAAACCCACTTGTAGACAGAGGCTTTGAGATACCCATGACCGCATCAACGCATCAGTTCAATTTCACTTTCATGATTTGACATCATGGAAATACATTCTTTTGAGAGGATGAATTTCTATTATGATGTTCATTCAAAGCGGATTTACTGCTGTTTATATCTGGACGTGAACACGACTGTTTTTAGCAAAACTGTCCCAGTTTAAGATTTTTTTGAAGAGTTTGACTGTGTTAGGCAAAGGACACACTTAAAGAGAGCTCAAACAGGAAGCTCAGCTCTAAAAATAGAAATGGTTCTACTTCCAAAATGGCAAGTCAGCGGACATGCTAAACATAGGCAGCGAGTGTTGTCATATTTCACTTTTATTTCTAAAAGCCAAAGAAAAGCATAAGGAGGGAGCATCAGGTACCTTCTTTTTATTGACTTTGTTGCACAGAAGCCCTAATCGTGGCTCAAGGTTCACTCACCAGGCACTCTTCTGATGCACAGCTCCCCAGAGGAAACTCACGACAGAGGTAGAAGGCTACATCCATCACGTTTTAGCCCAACATCGGTTAGCACTGAGAGCTAAACCAGCATTGAAAAAAAAAAAAAATATATATATATGTATATATATATTCCTCCTCCTCTCTGCGAGGGAGGAAGACAGTGTGAGCTTTCTGCCAGTTCAACTTTCTGAACCACCTTACTGCAAGAAGGCGCAAAGCCCATGCCAGCAAGCAGGAAAGGGGTAGGAGAGCAATGCCAGAAGTGGGGAGAGAAGGAAGAGAATGAACAGGACACCAATTTAGACTTGCTTAATTGGTAGGGCAAAAAAGCAAGTTGTTAGACACAATTGGTACCATGAGGAATAGAGACGCTACACCAGGGCACCTAACAGGCAGCAATAGCAAAAACTAGATGCCAGTTTAGATGACAAAAAGCTGGTCTCTGGCACCAGAGCACAGGACTGGAATGAGAGGGACAAGTTTCCATTTCCTGTCTATCAAGAACACTGGGTAAGTTTTAACCTCTCTCTGCCCTAGGTCCTGGGTTCATGATACAAACTGTTCACCAATACTCAGGAAACTGATGAGGCTTAAATAATTTTTTTAAGCAGGGTCAGCTCCCTGCCTGCTGCACAGCCCAGCTCCACAAACACCAGGGTGAGGGACGTGCATCCAGCACCAGCGCTGGCGGCTGCCGTGGAAAATCGTACAGTGACACCGAACCACAGCCCCAGCATCCCCTTCTGACTGGAGCTTTTCTTCTGAAACAACAAGCTGTTTAAGAGGCACAAAACCAGAGCGTGTTAATGAAGCAATGTCCTCTGAAAGTCTGCAATATGCCACTTTAACATAGAGAGATTTCCACTTTATATGTGCACTGCTCCACCTCAATAGCGGTGGATGCCAAAGTCCCAAAGGGTTGCTTCAGAGCTGCTACAAACCGCTTCAATTTTCAACAAATTAGGTAGTGCCCTCAGACTGTAGGAAAAATCACTAATGTAACCTTCACTTGAAAAAAATCCATTCAGAAACTCTGAAGTCTAGTTTCTAATTTTAAATCTGCCCAGGAGAGAATACAGTGCAGCTCCACAACTTTGTAATTCTTCCTCGCCCTGAGCCAACAGGGAGCAGGGAGAGGAACAGTTCAGAAATCACATTGCGCTGTCTGATCAACACACACGACCACCGGTGTCACACAAAGACCTAATAGATCCCATGGCAAACAAACAAAAACCCACCTGTCAAGTCCTACTGGTCCTGCTTACAGCAAAGTATGTTGATCTCTCTATCATTATTGGCTCATGGGTGGTAAGAGTATCCTAATAGCTCTCGCTCAAGTCTGGAAGGATTTATCTGCACTTCCTCACAAGCTACCATAAGATTAGGGAGTAAAATGAGTTCCGTACAGTACAGTGGCCTCATCAAAGAAAGACGGATACAAAGAAAACAGGAGAGGTCGCTCCAGGGAAAAGAAAGAAAAAAAAAAGACAAAGGCAAAAGGATGAGCCAATAAGTCTTCAGTGCTGTACTTGGAAAAGAGAAACCTGCTAGACAGAACTGGAACGAATCGCTGCAATAAAACAGTGCGTTTTTATTTTTCTTTTATTGTCCAGATGTTTCCTCTTTGTAGTTCTCACATTTTTAAAAAGAAATGCAAGAGCTAGAATTCTGGCCTGCTCACACCAGCAGTACTTGTAACCCCCTTTGTTGACAGACCATTGGTTTGATTCCACCCTAGCCGAGAGGCACTTGGATGTTACCATTTTCAGTGGTAATATTTATTTGCTGATTTTAGTTGAGGTCTGACTTAGCAGATTTCCCAGTTACAGAGAAGCGTCAGAGAATAAAGCACGTTGGCAGTCCCAACAGCATGACTGTGAGGACATTTGGAACTTGATTTTAAAAACAAAGTGTTTTTAAAAAATAGTGAGAGATTTTAAAAGAAGTTTTGGCCACAAAACAACATGAAGGAGAAACTGTTCGTTTTTACAAAGACTGGATCTCAAACACATGTTGCTGTAATACTGCAAATCGCCTTACAACGTCTGAGACAAATCACTGGCCTTGACATACACAGCTTTCTGACTTTCCATTCTTCCCCTTGAAAAAGTTTGTTGTCAGATACATAACTCAGCTCCCCTAAGTGCAGGTTTTGGTTCTGGATCCTCAGATCAACGGGAATAGCACCGACACGCGATTATCTTACAGTCACTTGTGAGGAACACCCAAGCTCAGCCTCACCCTGCAAAGGAGCCATCCTTATCTCCTGTCTTCAAAGCGCTGTCGGATCCCTCTGCAGAGATGTACCGCTCTCGTGGATCTGAGTGCTTTGATGAATTTAGGGTGTGACTGAGGTACCCTCAGTGTCTGAATCCTCACAGGCTGAAGAACATGTTCACAAGTTGTTTTTTGTAAAACTACACAGACATTTTGCCTTCCAAATCACCACAACAATAAGGATGCTTTCATTAACTCCGTTTTGCTTTCATTTCATGTAAGTTAAGCGGTGTCCCTGCTCGCTGCAGGGGGGCAGTTGGACTAGATGACCTCTAGGGGTCCCTTCCGACCCAAAACTTTCCATGATTCTATGATTCTAAGCCTCCCACTTACATGAAAACGAAAAAAGCAGAATGCAGACAGCAAGCCAGGCACAGATCACACCATGGGGCACAAAAAAACCATGAGCAACTAGAGGAGAAATCTTACAATGAGTGGAAATATTTCATACAAGTATTTCCCCTCCCATGAGATCAGTGTTGACTCCTCTCCCCTAGAAGCGCCTGGTCCACTGTGTTTTGAAAAATGCATTGTTTGGACACCAGGAACAGAGCAAAGACCTCACTGCTTCCTCCTCATCCCTCCACACAAGACTCCTGGAGACAGAGCAGCTAATGATTCCCGACTCAGCTCGCCTGCTCTTCCAAACGCCGCACTCCCATTCACAGGGCAAGTCCCAGCACAGGGGGAGAACCATCCATCTTAATCAAGACTCAGATGCAGGTCTGAGGGCAGACTTCTGCACTTCCTTTGAACGGCCTGTTTAATTTTGGGAATCACTCCTCACAACAAAGTTTCTCTAATGAGCCTCCCTCTTAACTCCTCTCTGTCTCCGATTTCACAACTTGCTTGAAACAAATGGAGTGTTGATCTATAGAAAAAGCAACACTAGGTCCCTACTCAGCAGAAATGATGGAAAGTTTTCTGAACTGCAGTGTGTGGCTGCTTTGTCCTTCTTTTGTCTCTGCACGGCTAATTTTCTTTCACAGGATGGAGAACTGTACACTGATTAAGACAAAATTTCTCCTACTTGCCTGAAGACCACACTACGAGCCTCTCAACTTGCTTTGTAGTTTGACGTGAATTCAACCATGATACAATTTTCAGAACAGAGCAGTTTGAGAAGGGGAGCAAACACATAGCAGGAAGGAACCAGAAAAATAACTAGGAAGTAGTTACTCAGAGACAGTTATCTGGTTGCTTTCAGCTTTTTTGAGTAGCTACTAAGCAAAAGCTGGACACGTTTGCACAGCCAGCTCAGGAACTATTTATTGTGCTAACACACCAGAAGAAATGTATGCTGATGCAAAATAAATGTTTTACATGGTCTCTGCCCTCCCTCCAGATCTGCAGTCACCACCACCGCAATTTTCTCTTCTGTGGAGACACCACTTACTTGATTGAGTACTGAATGAAATTGATACATATGTATATCTATTAATCTATAAATGTGTGTACGGTTTTTAATACATATATAAAACACATTTTACAAACTCAGAATAATCATGACCTACAACGTTTGCATCGCTTTCCATTTCCCTTTCATTATGACATACTTCCTGAAGTATGGATTAGGGGGGTTCCTGTCTTTCTGTGAAGTACCTGGCATGTGTATTCTCATTTTAGCTGGAGTTCCTGGGGACTACAGCAGCACATGTATTTAACAGAACAAAAATGGCTAGATGAAAGATACAGAGCCTCACATAGCATATGGCTGCTACGTACACTTGACCGGCAGTAATCCTTTCTGACCCAACTAAATTTAAATTATTTAAATCAGCCTGCTTACATTAACTAGTAAGGGGACTTGTTCGACCCCATTGCAGTCCCCTGCACAGAAGAGGCCATGCTCACCACGTTCAGTACATCATTTAAGAGTTTACAGGAAAACTCGAAACTGAGACTCCCCAAATGCTGTTTCCAGCACCGCACTGAACAGGCACCTGAGCAGATCATTTCAACTTTCAGCCCAGTTTCCACTTGGCAAAAGCAGGCCACACTATTTACTGTGCACCATTACGCTGTGAAATTGCAGTTACTCCTACAATGAGCAGAACGTTGTGATATCCAACTTCAGAAAACTTGCTTAGGTCTCTCCCCTGTAAAAAAAAAAACTTAACAACCAGTGAAATACTCCTCTGCAGGTCTAATTTCTTCCACTGATGTTAAAGAAAGCTCAGTTGCTCACTTCAGTGCGGTACAATGAAGTCCTTAACATCTCACTCACTCAGTGAATAAACCATGAGCAGATGTACGACGGCACACAGCATCTCCTCCAGCACCAGTACTTGTCAGCAGCACAAGAGAAGGCCGACCTGCACTTGCAGGGCCAAACCCCCTTGCTTACAGGGCTTTTGCCTTGCAAACGCCTGGGATTTAACGATGTAATTTATTCTATTATCTTTCTCCAGTGACACCATGATTATAAACTCATAGTTGAGGCAGAGACCTTCACAACTATTTCTTTAAACAGCTGATTTGCAACTGAAATTTTTGGCTCAGCTCCTGTTCTTTTGGTGTTTCCAGTGAGAAGGCAAAACCCAGCAATAATTAGGTATCTCTTCAGCTATTCCCAGCAAAGAAAGCAACAGAATCTGTAGAGCCTTGGTTTTCCTTTCACCCTTTGTCTTGGAGATCAAAGCCTGCCACCAGGTCATCAAAGATTTGACAGAATCACAGAAATCAAATGTTGAAATGATCTGTTAGGTCCCATCTCATGCATCACCTCCTTGGGCCAGATGAAGATTGCTCTCTGCAACAGTTTTCGGAGCTTTGTCATGTTTGCTTTTTACTGCCGTACCTCAATGCACAAATTTTATCACAACTAAAAGCTTTGCCGCTTTCAACTTTACTTGGATTCTTTCTGCAAGATGAAAACACCACAGCCTTTCAAGACAGTCTGTGACTACAGCAACTAAATGAAGGGAACCAAACATTTTCTATCCATGTAAGCATTATAGCCCAGTTCGGTCTACAGCATCAGATTTTAATAGCAAAATATATGACTGATGATACATTCTTTCCTGCTCCTACACTTTATTTTTTTTAATTCTATAAATAAACCCTCAGTTAGTTAAATAAAATCAATTGGTGAGTTTACGTCAGTTGTTAGACCACCCCATGAATAGTATAAGTCCTGTACTTGCACTGTTCCCACTGATACAATGCCCGGCTGGGCACGCTGAATTCCATGCAACAATGCTGCTGATCCTACAGAAGTGACCGCTGTGGTCACAACTTTAACCTCTTCAGCCCAGGGATCACAATAACTGAAAGTCTCTTTTCTCTCTTACAATCCTCAGCACGTTTTGAAATCGCTCCTTTTGCCATTAGTCGGGATTGCAAGCTCCAGCCTGGAGAGAGAGGAGGCAACGCACGTTACAGACCCAGCAGCACCACTGAGGTTTATTTTGTTTGTTTAGGTATGAGTGTAAAACCTGGGATTCAACGGCAATAGACCGCCAGGTTGTGGCATGCAAACTGAAAAGAGGTCAGCTAAACATAAAAAATAAAAGTAAATAGGTCCAGACTAGCCATTACTGTTTAGATACAGACACCATCCTTGTGCAGAGACTCCACACCTACCCAGGGAGTTCCTGGGCATATGGTGACAACCCAGAAATACAAAGGCAGTGCAGACATCAATTACAAGTCAAAGGGCAAGACACTGCAGATGCCACAGAAAAACAGATACTCTTTTAAACTTAATCAGTGCTGACCCAAGCAAACCACTAAAAAAAAAAAAACCAAACCCACAGTAATCAAAGCAAGATTGATGATACATTCACGTATGCTTCCTCTTTCTTTCTCTTCTTTACGTGGTCCATAGCTTCCAAAACTACTCAGTGGTCCCTTCCTCAGATTATATTGTTCTTCACGGACATCATACAAAGACAAAAATCAAACAAATGAAAAAATAGAATGCTTTGGCTTTCTGACACCAAAGACTAAAGCAAATGATTGCATTCAGTCCTTGAATTCAGGAGTAGGAAAGGCTAGAGATCCTCAATGGCTACCACAGAAGCCCTGGCTTTCAAGCAACTTGCTGAGCAAGGCAGTTTCCTTTCTCCTTGCTCATGCTTAGGCAAATCTTGGCAAGTGCACTCCATTTGTTCTTTAGTGTAACTAGAATTAAGCATTCTCACAGGTATGTATGTTTGGAGATTCAAGCAAACGCATCATCTGGGAAAACCTGCTTTTTCTTTCCTGCCCATCTGTGACAGACACCTCTCCATGCTGTGGCCCAGAAGCACTGTTGGCGGAAGAAGCCAACACGAGAGGCCTGGAAAACATCAATTATTCTGTATAGCTGCCTCTTCTGGGCACGAGGAGCAATAAGTCACTTAGAATCACACAGTCTGAGGAAAAATTACTAAAAGCTATAGTGCTGTCCCCACGCTTACCACTTCACATACCTGTTACTCCTCATAATCAGTTCCTCAGCTAACTTGACCCCTTTTTTTGTTTTTTAAAGACACTTTTGCAGAGATTCTAGAGAGCTTAGTGATTTATATGACTAGCAGCCAGGGAAAAAGAACAGAGTCTGAGAGTCTCACCAGTAGCCCTGTCTGGGAGTATCATTGAGATATACTGTTTACGGGCTGGAAGACCAGCTCTAGTTAACTGCAGAGAGGAAGAAATGGACAGCGGGGTAAGTTCTCTGAACCTCTGGGAGCCCTGAAAACAAGGGAGTGGATGAACATGAAAGGAAGGAAAAAAGGACATAAACCAAGATACTATGCAAATCTTAAGACAACAATTGCAAATGTGCAAAAAAGTTTTAGAATAAAACCAAGCCCTAATAGTTCTTAGCCACTGCTGTGCCCTTGTGTTTTAACTAGTCCATACGCACATACTAACACCACCGACAGACCAGCATGGCATGCCAAGAGTGAAAAATAAGGAGCCTGCAGAAACAACACTCAAACTTTTAGTGCAGATGTGACAGACGTTTAAGGAGATGTCAAGAGGGCCAATGACCCTCTTTGTCAAATTTTAGATTGGCTTATGAGGAGACGGCAGTGACATTGTGTCTTTCAGATGAGCAATCGAATCTACCTTAGACAATGAAATTGGAAAGCTTAATAGTTATTAAATTACAACAGAGTTTTTCTTCTTTCAAGAGTTGTCTCAAGTTCCTAAGCAGGCCAGTAATTCCTCTCTTCTTCTCCATTTGTATTCTTGCCTCACAGCCATTTCAGAGATCAGACAAATTCCAACTGCTGAAATTAATCCACTGTCTCAAGTTTAAAGAATATCCAGGATATCTTTCATATTGAGGTAGGAGTCTAGTTATAACCACTATTCCAACCATGCAGTTTAAAGTGTTTGTTCTTTAAAGTAAAGCTACTGTACGGGAAGAGTGTTTCACCCACACACATTACACATAGGTGAACACTCGTGCTCACCAATGTGAAGGTCACAAACATTACAAACTAAATTGCAGCTGGCATCTGCATTTTTTAAACAATGACAACAAAAAAATCCAACAAGAGATGGCAATGTTTCTCTGGAAGTCTGGCGAAACATTAAAAAAATAGACACCTAAGCCCAAGTAACCACAAACGATGATCGAAAAACACATCTATTTTATTCTCCTTATTACTGCCACAGACCAGACTTTTCAAGGGGAAATTTAAAAAGCTAGGCTACCAGTTGTTGTTATTTCCTTGTGACTTATAAGTACCCAAATATGGAGGTGATACAACAATCACGTTAGAAATAGAAAGTAAGATTTCAGAAGAAATTGAGACCAAAGGCTCAGCAACTTCCTGTGCAATTTATGTGCTTTGAACAAACCCAGCACCATCACTTTAAAATGTTCTGCAACAAATGTGTTTCCCCGATTCGAAGAAGCAAAGAGAACAAATGATAGGTTTAAATAGCACCAGTATACTATAATGATGAGCACTGAAAAAAACAAGTTTACACAGAACACAACATTTTTCGAGCTATGTTCTCTCTGTGTCAACTCCCACACACATTCAGATGCAGAGAGTTATGATGACTCCATCTCACATTCGCAAAACATCATTCCCCTCCCAGGTTCAGCAAAGCGTTGAACAAGTTTTGAAAACACTGAGCTTCAGAAACGCAGATACCTGGAGGTTCACGCAAGATCTGAGGCATTTGCTAAAAAATGCAGGGACAATCACAGGAGATATTAATAAACCAAGACTTTTCATCTGCTTTATTTGAACATTAGATTGTGAGTGTGAGATATACATTAACCTCAAACTAGAAGAAGTTATCAGCAATGATATGCAATAAGAAAAGCGCTCACCGGTGCTTCCTGAAGTCATTAGTAGATAATTTAGAGATTTGGCATGGAGACAGAAATTGCCCCCCTGTGCTCTCTGTGTCAATGTGGCCGTTACATACAGCACAAATTCCACAGCGACAGAAATGATTTGCCATAAAAACCAGGATTTTCCACGTATAACTTACAGTCCCATTTCCCAAATATTCTAGATCTTTTGAATCAAAGTTTCCACCTGTGATGCCAGAAGTCATCAACCGTATTAAAAAAAAGACAGCAGGTGACAATACCCTTGACCAAATTAGAGGCTCAGTACAATGACTCCAAAGGGAGTTTGTCCAAATACAATAAAAAAAGACCCATGACGTGCAGTATCAGGCCTAGAGCATCTAAACGGATTGCTGAACCAGCTGTGAGAAACTTTTACACTTTTATATTAAAGTTAATCTCAAAGTTAATTATGATCGTTATTTCTGCTCCATTGTTTAATAAATCTAATTTTATTTATAAATATCCTCCCACGTTGCTGGTCATGTACACAGGAATCTCCACCCCGCTAATACTTGAAGGGACATTAATCCTGAGGAAATGCAACTCCCACACTTTGACTGTTATACAGGAAAAACAATGTTGTTATGCAACCATACGCTGTTCCAAAACATCTCAAAGTCAGGCCCTCAACTTCAGCAGTTTCAGAGACAGAAATGGCAGTTTATCAACTACAGCACAAATTCACAGAAAATTGCAGAGTCCAGATAATTGCAAGGCTTGTGCACGAGGCTTCTCCACAGCAAAAAGAGGGATTCCGTACCTACAAATGCGTGCATGCAGGCATTTAGGAAATCCATAAAATGCAGGCCTTCCAAATACCCTCATATTATTTCCTAATTTAACTGCAGACTGACCAACAGAAATGCTACCAAACAGCACTTCCCACACCACCTCTCTAACATTTTCTGCCTAAGTGGTTTGGTGCTTTTTTTTTAGAACTTATAAATGGTCATAAATTAAGCAACAGCGCCAAGTTTTGTTTGTGAAGGAAGGTTATCAGAGATAACCCCTCTTTCACTGATAACCCCAGCTGAAAAGAAATGAGGCACAAGTTCCTCTCCCTTGTTTTTCTTAACGACATCTTTTCCAGACTTAATGTTCCTATTGATTACTCAACTCAAGAGTAATTTTCAAAAATTCTTCTTTCAGAATGCAGCAATTTGTCTAATTTAAAAGATTAACCCCTCACACAGCAGAGGTAAATAAAACCAATAAATTCTAGATAGCAAGAATGCAGTTCAACATCCCTTTGAAGGACTGTAGCTAAGACATCCAAAGCTCAGCTAGCTTCACAGCAACAACTTCACAGAGTGCAGTATCACTATTCAGTAACAATTTCAGCTAAACGATAAATAACACATCCATCTTCAGTCAAAGCAGATTTCAAAGAAACACACAGCATACACAGTACTCAAAACGTAGCTTTTCTTAGAGTTAAAAAAATTTCTTTTCCAAAAATTGCTAGGAAACATTTGATGATTACAGTCACTGCTTCTCTGGTTTGTGTCTTATCAAAAAGACAGGCAGTTTGTAAAGCTTTGCGCTCAGTCTCTCTTAGCAACCTTTCCTCAAAGCGCTGACCTGGCCTGACACTGATAAAGACTGTGGGGAGAGCACAGGCAAAAGGTGACACGGCTCCAATCATACCTTTTGCAAACAGCTGCTCTACAACAGATAAAACAAATAGGAACTCGATCAATAGAGCTGCCGCTTTCCAGGATCACAAAAGTGTATGTAGGACACCTGTTAAGAGCAAAAGCATTCCCTCTCTTTCAAATGGCCAATTATCCAGCATGAGATCAGAGCCCGGTCAGCACAACCACTAATTAGGGTTCTCCCAGCCTTTTTAATTTACAAATTGCTTCTCCATGCCTTCTCCCAGATTCTGAGAGTTATCACAAATGTCTACAAACACAACTGGACAAGTATTTCAAAGCAATTCTCTTCTGTATAGAGTTAATCCAGTGCATTCAAAATAACTTACCCACTAATAGCTTCACATCTCTGACGGTGAAATCCGGGTCAGGCATTCTACAATTAGCAAAGAAATCAATGTTAAATACCGTCAAGATAAGTATGGGTACACTTTCGGTACCATAATAAAAGAGAAATAAATGTATAGTGCTCTTTGTCCGTAATGCAGTAGGTGGAATCGAGTGAGGCCTCTCTGAAGCGTGGACAGTGCCAGTTTTAATGACATACATAGCATCCTTGCATTGGCAAGCGTACAAAAGTTGCTCTGCTCGTAACGAAAGAGAAGAGGTGTCTTTCCAAGCACTCTCTCGCAGCACTAGAGTGGGAGGGAAGGGAAGGGGTTGGGGGTGATTTCGATAAAATCCTAAAGCTTTATAGCTTGTTCCTGCTAAGCAACTTGCAGTGGTTTGCAACTGGTGATGCCTCACGTATATTCCCCAAGGTGAGCATTATCACATTTGCCAGCGGATACAAACTGAGGCACACAGCGCTAAACCGATTTGGTCAAAGTCACAACATCATAGGCTAGATTCACTGCCTGGAAATGAAATAGCAAAAGTAATGAATTAAAGCCCCTTCATTTTAACGACTATTCCAAACCTCCTTGTCTGGCAGAAGACAGCCTGGCTGTATTTGGTGGGTAGGGAAATTGTTGTTCAATTCAATTCGGGCTAATTCAGAGCTAAATTAAATGGTAGCATAATTGGTTCACCAATGCTGATTCATTTATAAGATCACTTCTAACACAGGCAGTGTTTTAGGCTTGAATGTAATTAGACAATAGCCTTGTACATCAAGTGAGTGAGTTTTACATGCCAGGTAGAGAGTAAAATTCTGCAACATAATTACTGGACGGAAAAAGAAAACAATAACAACAGTGGGGTTTAAAGCTGATTGACTTCACCTTAACGACAGTATTTCACACTTTACATCGCACGAAAACTGACTAAGGAATTGCAATGCAAAACAGCCCTGAGGGAACTGCCAGCTAGGTGCTCGGTCCCTCTCTTACTGCCACGGGTGGAAAAGAAACAACTTGCGTCTGGTCAAAAAGCACTTTTGACATAATTCATTTAGAAATCAGAACAGGCAACTATTCTGAACAGACAAACTTTTAGAGCAATAGTTTTTATTATTCAGAAAACACTGAAAGGTAAAGTTAAAAAATGCGTTTACCATCATGCATGTATCTTGAGAACTATTTGCCAAATTCTTTTTGCCCACTTTCTTTTACCCTTATCACCTTCCGCTGGTGGGATGCGGAGGCTGGACAACATCTTTTGTTAGGTCTCTGCCAACCCTCACATCTTTGCATTTAGCTGCAAGGGCCCCACAGCTTTGGAATGCACTCCCTCGCCAGAATGAAACAGCCTGAATCTACTGACCTTCAGGGTTCATTCAGAGCTCATCTTTTTTTCGAAGCACTAGAAAGTCAGAAGTAGGGGAAGGAGGAACTATTTGTGGGCAACAAGAGCGTGCAAGGCTTATCTTCAAGTGCCACAGCTTGCCTGTATTTTATGTCAGACATGCAGAACAATTAGGTGGGCAATCTTTTTCACATTTGTATAGATCAAAATAAAAATCAACAACCACGATTGGTAACAACCCTAACCCAGGTGCATACAAGCAAATCCGGTCTTCCTGAGAGCTCCAGCAGCAGCTGACAATAAACATTACTCAGTTTGGAAGAATACAATCCTCCCTAACGATAAAATTGCATGTTTAGCTCTTTGGAGAGCACACCTGGCATATCTGTGTTTTTTTCTCTGCAATCTCAGGACGTATCATACATTAGCGAAAGAGTACACCACGGGAGGAATTTCAGGCTTGAACACAGCAGGTTTCAAGTACAAGAACCCATTTTGTAGTTGCGTTGCCTTGGGAGGTCCAGCTTTAATTCAAACCTATTCTGCTGGCTGCTGAGACCATAAATGACTGCACTTCTTTGTCTCCAGTCCTATCCAGCACACTCACACTTTAACAATTAGGCTGGTTTGCTGCAGCAGTATGATAGCCAAAAAAAGAATTGTTTTCTTGGATGTCAGCAGTCCTAAACTAATCAGTAAGTGTTGGTTCATTTGTTCTTCTGTGTATAAATCCAGAACACTGACAATGCAAGAACTGAGCAGAGATTTTTTTCCCCTCACTGTTATGCAATTTTTCAGGCAAATGCATCTTGCATAAAAACACTATGAATGCTTCCAAAAATTTCACACACCATGAAAAACAGGAGAAGAATAGTATAGCAGGGTGACTTAACACCACAACACAACTGACTACATTTGAGATTTTCAGCATCCTGTTATATACAAATCATGTTCCCTCAAACAGAAAAGAAATGCAAACACTGGTGCAAACTTGCATTCTAGTAAATGTTTAAAGATTTGCTAGAGAAGTCTCCTATTCAAGTCCTAACGAGGAGGAGCTCTGGCTAGCATCCATATCTGATTAACCACAGTACAATGCAAGATGACCACTGTTCAGATAAAAGAGGCAACATCTCTGCAAACAGCATTCGATCTCCAAGTTACAATCCTGGAAACAGCCAAACAACCCTCAGAGAAAAACAACTCCTCTTCTGGTAAGAGATCGTAGGTGGACTCTCCTCCTTCCAGCCACACAAGTAACAGCTCACGATGGTCAGATATATACAAGAAAGCAATTTCCAAAGTTTCATTATAATAATTTTTTCTCATTCATCTAATTCCTTGCCATTTCAGAGTACCTCCAAGCACATTAACCAAACTGTTCAGCTATGCTTTGTACGTCTGCCAGGCACAGACATGCAAGCTGACTGCTTAACAGCAAACAGAAGTGGAAGCACATATCATCAGTTATTCAAAATGTCAGAACTCTAAACATGATCTTGTCTCACATATTTTATAGACTACTGTATCTCAAAAGTCACCCTACATATATGTGGATGACCTAATCTACCATATCAGGATACACACAGCCTCCTTTGGACAAGACGGTGATGCTAGAAAAGACCCAGTAAAGCATTAATTTCCTCCAGAGCCTGGAGTGGAAGGTGAGGTTCCTGAGTTTCATCAGCAAATGACTCGGATCCAAAGGCAAACTGTCCCATCTCGCTCTAGCGATGGAAGACAGCAGACTATGACACTCATTATCTGAAGCAGTAAATGGCAGGATGATGAGACTAAAGGTTCTCGATGTTTCGGATCAGTTAGGCAGGCGTCAATACTATGTTGATCTTGCTGGAATACAATGCACACAGCATGTATATATCTACACTTCCACGAAACTCTCATCTTGCATGCCAGCTACTTTTGACAGATACACGTAAGGCATGGAAATGTAAATAAAATTAACTCGTGTTGTCCTGCAGAGTGCCAAATAAGAAAGTTTGCTCATGCATTTCACTGGCGTCATTTAAAATACACATAAATCGTGTTTCCAACCTTTTCTCACTCTAGTGACATTTATGCCTAAGTGTGCACAATTCCTTTACAACATCATTTCAACTAATAAGTCATGCTCATTGAAATAAAAAATATTAGAATGTTGAATGTCCTATAAGAGATTACTGATCTACAAATTCTAGTATTTTAATCCCCCAGAGCATTGAGTATTCAATGTTTCAGCAGAGAATGGAAATATAAAAACAATTCACCCACCTAACTGTGAAATGGAGAAATCAATTGATTCCATACAGAAACCTTACAAAGCTCAAATATCAGATAAAATTTGCTCTTACTTCTGTCAGCATACTAATTAATCAAAAATATCCTTAAGAAGAAAAGAAAAAGCTGGCAGTGAATTCCAGCTAAAGGAAAAATTTGCATATAATGTGTGGATGGGTCACAAAAGGGAGAAAGGCAAACAGCCCTAGACTAGAAAGCAGGAAAGATGTCAGAATAGTATTAGAATGATACCAGCAGTCAGCAGGTGACGGAGAAGCTGGCTAGTCCAGCCTGGCTGCTGAGACTATTCTAAGCTCATTACAGCGAACTGAAACACAATTTCTCCTTCACTATCCAAAGAATTAGTTATGTGACAGTCAGGCAAGTGACTCCAAAACTCTTGCTGTGGATAAGCATTTAGTCCTCTTCTACCTCTTCGCAATCCAGTTCAGAATTCAAAAGATGCATTATCCTAACTGCCAGAGCTGCAGAACTCCAACGGAAAATGAAGGCATACAGCATTCAGTCCTGCTACTTCTTCACTTCCAATCCGCGTTCCAAAACTGCTATTTATTTCACTGCTTTGATAATGCTTACAAAGAAAGGTACCTGATTTTCAGTGGTCATCTTTGAGGCGTGGTCATCTATACGTGGATTCACAGCGTGTATGTGTGCATACACATAAGCATTTGAGGCCAGGTCTTTTTTTTCCTCAGTAAAACACCGAAGTACATCGATAACCTGGCCTGTCTGTACACGTGGCGTGTAAGCACACGAAGGGCAGGTACACAGCCAAAGCTCTCCCTTCTTCAACGTCTTAGCAAACATTACTGGTGGCTTCCAGGAAGGAGGAGGAATAGGAAGGCTGACTGCAAATGCATCTAAAAACAGTACACCTTCAAGAAAAACAAGGCAACACATGACACAAAAAAACAGATTACTCTCTACACGACCCCATTAGCATGAGGAGTCTCTGAACTCCTGGATCAGGAAAGACCAAAGCCTACTCTCCGAAGGCAGTATCACACCAGGGGCTTCAGCAAAAGCACACAGCTAACAGAGTGGAGTGGAGTGCCAGGTGGCAGCTCTCCAGATTTCGGGCACAGGAACAACAGGGAAGCCAATGATGATGTGTGAGCTGAGACTCCAGTGTCGAAATGTCTGAGGTGAAATTGCCTCATTACAGAATCCTGAATAATGAGCAATTACAAAGGAAACGATATTACATCTTGTGGTTACAGACACCAAGAAACAAGCATCTTCACAAGTATCTTTGTGAATGATCTTGCCCGACATAAGCAGCGCACCAGTAGCCTGAGTTCTGGAGGCACCACTGTCTGCTACAGGCAGCCAGAGGAAACACTCTGGTCCCGGGCTGTGGTACTCGTTATCTACCTCTGATAATTCCCTGCCGTTTGCAGCTCAGTAATGTTTGTATCTGTGGGATGAGCTCGCACTCCGCTGATGGAGTACTAGCTGAACATGTACCATTACCACAGTAAGAGCTGAAACATCTCCCAGCTTTCCTCTTTTACTACGGGGAATTTGTGAACTTCCTCACACACAGGAGGAAGATCTGGCAGCTAGAATTGATGGTAGCTGCTCAAAAAGGTGCACATTTTGCTCACGTTCAAGTCCGCAAGTTTTCTCAAGCCAATCTCAAGATGCAGACAGCATCTTTGCAGAGATGCAGTATTATGTGTGCTTTCTAAAGAGAAGAACTGATGTCTTCTTCCAGAAGAAATTCTTGAAGTTTTATCACTTGCCCTTTAGAAGTGGCAGTTTAAAACCAACGCATATGGAGAGAGCAGTTGTCTCAGATGATTTTCCATCATTTTCCACAGTAGATACGTCCTTTAGATGATTCCTCCAAGAGAAGGATGTCTTGAAGAAAAAAATTGAACAAAAAAGTAGCAACAACCTTCAACAAAAAGAACCTTACTGCCAAGTTGAGCAGAGAAGCCAAAAGGAGGGTCAGAAAAACACAGGCTCTAACGCAGCAGGAAAAACCACCCTAGGAGGAAAAGCTCCCCTATTTGGAGGCTGAGAGAAAGCAAGGAACTGGGATACCAAAGTTGGGTGAGTAAAGTGGAGAGCTCAATACTTAAGTGAGCAGGAATTTCCTGTAAATAATAAAGCCCCCGCTGAAACAAAAACTATTCAGCTTCAGGTGATGGTTACATATACACATGCAGTGTAATTGCACATTCGGACAAGCACCCAATGGAGATGTCATTGGCTCTTTTGGAACTAGGCTGGCCAACACTGTCATGAGGGAATGTAGAACAAATGGTACTTTACATTAAGGAAACTCAGTGGAGAAGATAAACAAGAGAATGATTCATCAGGGAAGATGATCCTATAGTCACATAATAGATAAACTAAGGTTAAGGAGGTGGCTTTCGCAGGTGAAGAATAATTAAGCTATAAATATAGCATGGAAGACTTTTCTCTGCTTCTCAGGTTTTCATATGAATTTATATGGAAGGTTTTAGACTTCAGGAATATCAAACCAGATATTTTTGTATCCCCTTTCCTGCAAAAACTTTAAGGATCAATGCTTTCCACCTGACCACATCTTCTCTCAAGTAATACAACAGAAAAATCAGGTTATTTTTCTACAACACCAAATCGAAGCATAGAACTGTCTAAAAGCTGTAAGAAGTGACCAGCCTTTCTCACTTAATAGCTAGGTTTTCTACCTGTCTTCTAAAACATTACACTATACGTGTATGTTTTCTTTAGAAAATTAGGATACGATCCAGGAATGGCTTTGCACAAACAAATAAAAAGATGGTATCTTAGTGTGTGCATTATTTTTTTTAACAAGAAACTAGACTGTGCATCCAGTACTAAGTAGAGAAATAGCTGGTCTTAATAACCAAAGAAAAAAATATTCCAGTACAACATAACGGTACAACAAAATAAACATTACCGTAATTACACTGAGTACCAATTAAGTGCTTCCCATTCAGAGTTCAACGTACAAAACTATTTTATTACATCATGAGAAGCATCACAGCAGCTCCTATTCACTCTTGCAGTAAAAGAACATATGCTTGTCGCATACTCCAAACACTATTGCTTCTCTTTCTCTCCTTAACTTATATTGGGCTGGCTTGATTTTTTTTAATTAAATAATTGGGTCTCCGCAGTTCCTTAAACTTTGAGGTGCTCCAGCTGAAACTGAGCAAAGCAATTATGCTTTTGGAAAATGAATTTTCCATCTTTCAGATACAATCAGTTACACAATCGTAATTTCCAACAGCATTAAGTAACATTTATCTAAACTATGGATTATGTGGCTGATAAAGTATATTATTTTAATATTTCTCTCTTAAATGCTGTCACTTTTACAAAGAAACTTGCAGGATTCACTGAGTAAAATACCAAATCCTTTACGACTGGATATTAACAAAATGCAGCCTCAGAAAGACTCTAATAATACCACATTTTAACTAGACATTATTAAATATTTACAAAGCTATAACATTCTGTAGAGATACAATTATAATGGAAAATGGCAGGCATCATTAGACATTCCACCTGTAAAGCAGAAAACAATTGAGAAGTGAAAATTGGGAGATTGTTCTGTCAAGACAGAATGGACTGGATGCAAGAACCTTTGAATTTTATTCCTAACTTTCATCACCAACTTATTTTTGATTGTGTAGTACCACACTGTATGCACTTAACTTCTACAGACCTCATTATCTGCTTCTTTATAAGCGGAAAACAATCATTCCTCTTCTCAAGGATGCTGACAGTCCTAATAATTGCAATACACTTTGAGATCATCAAAAGAAATATCATACACAAGTGGAAAGCATAACGGTTATTTTACAAAAGCATTTATTAATCATTACGATGTGGTTGTAACTTACTTAATTCCCAGTCCGTCCTTATTTCTGAAGATAAGGGGAACTCTGAGAGCTTCTCTTTGCACATACTCAAAAGTAAAATCTGTTTGAATAATGAATAAAAAAAATCCAAAATCAATTGCAATGGCATTGGCACTTCGCATCACATTTTCTCAAAACACTCCCCCTTTCCCTTTTCTCACCAAAGAATTCCACTATCACTGAAAGAGAAATATAAAGAGAATGCATATTTCAGGTCCAAACCGGAAACCAAATGACAGACAATGCTCTCCCAGCTGCTCTCTATTTATCCTGTTCACTGATGCACATAAAATAGAATCCACTCAGAGTTTGTCAATTAAGGTCTGGGTTGAAACACCCAGGCTGTAATGAATACTATATTAACAATCAAAAGATAATCCTAACTAAATTACTGCAAATCAGCCTACTACTTTTGGCCAAATAAGTAGTCTAAACTGTATGTTTAAGTTTATACGTTACACATTTTCAGCTATACATTTCTAATTAGGAAAAAAGCTGTTTTCTTGCATGGTTCTGTGAACACAGCATTTTCTTATGAGAGTTACTCTTACTTTCCACGGAGTACTTTTTTTTTTTAATCAATCAGAAACTGCAGGAGCTGATAGACAGAGATCTTATGCAGCTCTTGGCACTTCAGAAGATGGTGAAAAATGCATAGTTTTGGTGTGGGAGTCACAGCATAACGCACAAGCAAACTGAAAACTAAACCTAAGTTTGTTATGCTAACACCGACCAGACCAGTACCACCTTGTTGCTTCACTCTGAAGATTACAGAGAACTGGCCTTTGCTCTTTACGCAATGGTCTGATACAATAGTAGTGATGTGGGGATTAGAGAGACAGTTACATGGCAGCGATTTGGGTGAGCTGTGCCTACAAAACCCCACGGTCCATTTGGAGCCACAGAGAGAAGAGGAATTCCTGCAGTGGCCACGTCCTGTTTCTGTGGTTCTGCTAGTCCCCCTTTCTTAGGGGAAGAAATGACTTTTATACAGCATCCATATGCTACCTACAACTGGAAAACATTGTTTGACTCTTCAGCATTACAAAAGGCACTACACACTGCCAATACACTACACACTTCATGTATTATATTCAGGTACACACAAGTAGTTTAACTCCGCCAAGATTCAGACAGTGATGTCTATGTACCTGTTCCTGGGAGAGCACAAGAACCTGAGACTCGAGCTTGTATCAGTGATGTTTCCCTGATATAAAAACCCATACTGAAAGAAACAGGGGAAACAGAGGCTGAGCTCCCATGCCTGCAGATGTACTTTCCTCTACTTTTACAACTTTTTCCTTGCCGTATTCAGTCAGCAATTATGACAAGTTGGGATACTGTATTGCTACTTAAAGTTACTAAATCAGAGCACAGAAATCACCCATTTACAAAACCATTAAACTTACAGAAACTTCATTGCTACTAGTCTCAAAATAAGTGCAATGAATAGTCCAATTAACTAAAGTTACTAAATAAATATTTCTGTAGTAGAGAAACCTGCATTTCTCACAGGCATCCCCATTAAAACTGTTCTGGCTCTAGGTAAGCAAATAAATAAACCACAGACATTTTTTTAAGGACACTCTCATCCAAGACACAAAGTCAACAAATACGAAGAATAATACTGCTGGGAGAAGCAAAGGCAGACACACAGCCTAGCAGGCTGGAGAACAAGTAGCTACAACAAACTGCATTCAAGCCAAAAATCACACCACTGCCTTGCACCATCTCAAGGAAAACCTCCAACCCACGTTACTAGCAAAACAAAAAAACCCCAAAAAACCAAAAAGTTATCATTTAAAATAAAAACAAGGACATGGGAGAGAAAAATAAATAAATATCAAGAAATTCCATGTGTTTGTACAAACTGACTTTTTTATTCTTACTAACCACTGTCATTGTTTTGCCTAGATTCAGCTCTTGGATTCAGAGAAAAATATAAACCAATAGTAAAAATAAAACCAGAGCAAATAGGAAGGCAGACCCTTTCTTCCTAATGCCCCAACAAAGCATTTAAATCCCTTGTGGGGTCGAACAAAGCAGACACAGACCACAACAAAATAACAAAAGACACTCATTTATTTTCAAGTTTCCTCGAAAGGAGCAAGCTACCCAAAGATATCAGAGCTGCTGAGCTAGGGAAGCTGTGGATTGTATCATAGTTCGTGTGTAGCAATGGCAACCACTGGAGTATTTGGAAGATGAGGGTAGAATGCAATCATTTTCTGGAAAATTAATTAACATTTTCCAGCTAAAAAATAGGTGTTTGTGTTTTGTTTGGAGGAAGAGGGGTCAGGGTTGAGCTTATCTCCTAAACAAATACCTTCCTAAATAAGATAGGCATTTAATTTCTCCACCACATTAACTTTTCTAAAAGGAGCTTAAAATGCTCGTGCAAAACTAAGCCTAGGGGAGAAAGGGAAATTTTCCAAATTAGATTAGTGGCTCCGTAGTTACAGCCATTTCAATAGGGTTACAGCCCAAACTCCTCTTTCCTGAGAAAGCCGGCTGAGACAGGGAGCCCTCACCGAGGCCGGGTTTTGGTGACAGCCGTTGGGATTCAGGATCCGCTTCAGCAACGCCGCATAAATAAAGGTGACTTGGAACTCCCCCGTCCCGGCCCGTCTGATTCCCGGGCAAACGCTCTCCCGTTTTCCTTCCTGCCGGGCACCCCTGCCGCCGAGCTGGGCTGCCTGCCTGCGCTCACCGCTTCGCCACTGAAGCCCCCTAAGCACACTCAGTCACTTCGGGGAGGGGGCGTTGTAATTTAGTATGTGACCGAAACACAAAGTTACTGCCTTTAAAGTCTCCGACCCCGGCTAACCAGGCTCCTCGACCGCATCCTTTTGCCGCAGGGGTGCGGGGTTGCGGGGGGGGTGGGGGGAATCCCCCCCGGCTCAGCGGGGGCTGGGGTCTCTGCCTCTCCTCGGCCGGGACAGCCCGGAGCTGGGGGGAGCGCAAGGCGCTGCCGTGCGTCACCACGCCGCTCCCAAGCACCGGGGTGGGGGTGCGGGGAGGGGGGTGCGGGGCA
>Ga0065711_1002060_pt1 | contig 36876 bp, 17 predicted proteins | sample Hoacrofraction12_FD_59098 | JGI IMG/M metagenome (GOLD analysis project Ga0065711, IMG submission 59098) | Hoatzin crop microbial communities from Cojedes, Venezuela - Epithelial fraction 12 v2 (version 2) | ecosystem: Host-associated > Birds > Digestive system > Esophagus > Crop | place... | reverse complement strand
GGGGGGTTGGACTAGATGACCTCTAGGGGTCCCTTCTGACCCAAAACTTTCTATGATTCTATGATTCTATAAAGACTTAAAAGATATGGAGTGATTTTCAACTGACAGCAGCCATAGAAAATGCCATGAAAAAGGGTGCAAAGTTGCCTTGAGAACCAATGAGAGACTCAAGGAAAAAAAAGCCTAAGATTGTAGCTGATCAAGCTGCTGCAAAATCACATGACTAATGATGCATGTTTTGGGGTGGTTTAACGGCAAACGCATTTTATTTGTGTTCCAGATTCTTAATTATTGGCATGGATTTGGATGAGTCTTTCAAAAGTTCTCCACAAGAGGAGGGCTAGAAACTAACTTTGCTACCAATATCTGCAATTCAGCATCTGCCATGGGCAATTATAAAAAACACTAAATACTGAGCAGACTGGCAAGAAAAATCAAATGAGTTGGCAATACCACCTTCAAAAAGATGTTCTCCAAGAGACCAAAGTTGATACCTCAACAAAAAGAAACATCAAGTTCAGAAGTATCATTTTTACTGAGTCATTTTCACACACTGAAAGTTTTACAGCAAACTTTTATTTCATTTAAATCAAGTTTGCTCTTGTCATTTTGACTGAAATGAACAACTGACCTCATTATCTTTATGACCATCAGTGCGTGTATCACAGCTTGCAAAGTTCACAGCAGTGTTTATGTCAACAACTACAGTTGATTAACAACTTTTAGATGTCATCTTCCTTGCACTTTTTTCTTTCATTTTGAATGCTGGCCTTCTTGGTTAAGTAATTAAGAACTTTATGTAGTCAGTAGTTAAACTAGCCAGCGATAAGTTCCTAAAATGACCAGGAGAAGCTAAGTAAATTTTTTTCAATACAAACAATTCTCTTTCTGAAAGTAAATCCAACCTCAAGAGTTGAATCTGAGAGACAATTCAGGCAGAGTTAAATCTGTATTTATTTGACCATCTAAAGTATTAACATGAGCACAGCAATATGTATGGAAAATTGCATCAAATACGAATTCAAAAGAATGCTTATACAACCCAGACAGCGATAAGCAAGACTTGTTTCAGTAGCACAGTCAGAAACAGGGCCCAACATGCCATCAATTGTAAATGGAATTCTGTTCCAGTTCAGATTCTCATCTTGTGCCCAGCACTGAGATTTGTAAGGATCATTTATGCTGATCTCAGTTGCCATAACATAACCTTTCATGCACTGAGTTGCAGAGTCTGTGCATGGGCAGACCGGACAGGCTTTCATAAAGGATTGCTAGCATGCCCAAGGCTTTTCAGTCAAGAGCTTACAGGTGCTGTAACAACGCGCTAGGTTGAGCAGTCTAAATTTAGGTGAGCTAGCTAAGACAGCTACCACATTACTGTACAATATTTCTTGCCCAAATGAGTTATCTCATAATGAAGGAAAAGGGGGCTCCTTTTCCTGCCGTGTGAAAAGCAAATAGAAAGGTGTAGTTCTACCTCAAGTTAGTGTTCACTCATAGCACTGGACCACACAAGTCCCTTGATGACATCACAAATTGTCACAACTGAGCAAACAGCTGATGATGACTTTCTTTCTTGGTCTTTCTTTCTGTTTAAAGCATTTAACTCTCTGGTAAAGTTTGGCATTTTAAACTTACAGTGTCATCTCTGCTTTGAGGAGTGCCACAGTAACATACCTGGTCACAGTAACATAGCTGTCCGCAGGCTGGGAAGTCCTTGTCTGGTTGATGATTCCCACCCAATTTTTGTTCTCTCATCCCAGAGTTACACCCAAAAAGAATTAGCACATGAACAACTGCAGGGATCTTGAACACTTTTTGATTCACTACACACATGCTGATCTGGTGCAAGAGCCCACAGCTGAGACAACACTTTTAAAATTGCTGAGTCCTCTAAGCCTGCAATGCAGAGAAGATGATGGAAATAACTTTTGCTGATAAGTGATTTTGATTATCATTCTCTCCAGCCAAGTACTTAAACTGTTGGGGACAAGAATGGGTTTCTACATAGGGAAATAATTTTTCAATTAATTATAAAGCCAGACAGAAAGATTAATGGAGTTGATGTAAATATTTGACCAAGGCCATTTAGAAAGCCCCAAGGTATCTCTGAAACCAATAGCTAGATATCACAAAATCAAAACTGTGGAGTGCAATTGATTTTGTTCTGGAACTATTCGCAGCCCTGCCTTGCATAACAAATAGGTGTAGTTAATAGCACATGTTTACACAGTTTTATAGCTTAGGACTGCAAAGTAATAATGAGTTAATCTCTCCAACAGCCCAGAAAAGGGAGCAGTTGTTAGGCCTATAGGTACTGAGAGATTGAGAGGATTGCCCTAAACCCTTTGCAAGATATGGAAGAAAGAGCTTGAAAAAAGTCTCCTTTATGAGACTCAAGCACGGAACTTTAATGTAAGTTAATCTTTTTCCTCAGCTAAATGTAAATACACACTTTTAAAACTGTAGTGTGTTCTAAAACTCTTTCTACTTCTTTAAGCCTTCAGTTAATCAACATTTGAGAATGTCTGTGAAAGCGCTGGTTTTGACCGTGAACTACGGGAACAAGAAGGCAAGACTGTCTGTCTAACTCTGCTCTAGAGCTGTACGGCTGTGTTGGCCTAACATTACACTGCAGCAAACCTCTCCCGTCTCACACATCTTTGATAAAGCTGCTGTCTGCAGACAGATGTGCTGCCAACAGCTCATGCTGGAGGAGTACAAACCCACTCTGACCCAAATGCTCTTCAGCCATACTGGAGTGCCCAAGCTCATCTGCACATCATCCTCTTGCTGCTCTAGGAGCTGGCACAGCTCTGGCAAACCCAGCCACAGAGTTTAGGGTTTGGTGCTGCCTTGTGTCCCGAGCTGCCTGACCTGCACAGCTGTGTGGTGCCTCTGCTTTGGATGACCACGTGAGATGGTGCTAACCACAGGGACAATGCTCTCCAGATCATACTTCAGATCTTCATACCCATAGTTTGCTCCTTTAATCAATGCTTTCTACACATCAAACCTTTTCCTCTCCCATTTGTTAAACCAAGGTGCCATTCAGGAACTGTATAAGGCCCAGGACTAGTATCCTTGGATTCATAACTTCTGTTATACTCTTTATTAAGTAATGCTGAACACATCTGTAAATGTAAGCTCATGAAAAGGGAAGCTCCTGCCCCACTAAGTATTTCCAGATTTCTGCAAAGCTATCATTATCTCACAGAAAATTTCACATTTCAACAAATATTTCTAGCTCATAAGAGTTTCTGGAACAAGAAAGGACATGTAGGTGTTGTGAAAGTCTGTCAGTGTTTTGTTCAACTAACAAAGAAATGTGTCCTCTTACTGCATTCTCTGTCCCATGACTGGACAAATAGCACTTGCACTGCAAACATTGCAACAGCTGGAATCCCGCAGTATTCCTGTCACCACCAACCCTACAAAAAAAACCAAAGCAAAACCAAGGCTCCTCCCAGCTAAACTGGTTGGAGTTATGCTAAGCTATTCTCAGTACAGAACAGATAATCTGTAGTTCCCAAATGCTGGTAATAACAACAATAAAAAGAGTGACAGTAATCACAATAATAATAATAATTATAATAATGATATAGGTACATACCTCAAGCTGCATTTAAAATAGCTTAAAAAGAATAAAACCGATAAAACCAGATTCAGCATGCCACAGTCTGATGCATCCGCCCAGGAAATTCAGAAACACTTAGCTCACCACAAAGCAAAAAGAAAACAATGAAAACACTTGCAACAGATTCTTGTTAATGGGATATTTATGGGCCATTGCTTAAACTGGGAAAAAGAAGAAGCCAGAAGTGCTGATTATTGTTCTTTAAAAGCTAAAGTCTTGTTTTTCAGTATTTCCAAACTATGACACTGGAAAGTTTAGTGAAAACTATAATGCAATAATAATCACAGAAATGGGATGTTAAAATAAACCAAGCAAGTTGAGGAAAAGCCTTAGTCAGTGTAAACCAGCAAAGTTACACTGACATCAATGGAATTATACCAAATTGCACCCGCCATGCATTTGGCAAAAAGAGAAGGAAGAAAGGGAATATAGTTGAGTATATAGGGATGCATGAAAGCTAAAGAAAGAATTAAAAAGTTCTGTATGGGATATATAACATGAGGAAATTCACAATTATTTCAAACTGGAGGTGTTAGGCAGAATTCATCGGCTACCTAGGTGGGGATAATATTTTCTACTAGACAAAAGTTGTCTGGTCCTTTCACTTACATATATAAAGATTTTCACCCAGATGAATCCATGGACCTATTTTTTTACTATTCTTCATGCAAGTTTCTGGCCTTGGGATCCACTCTGGCAGAATATGTAAACAAATATTCCAGAGAACTAAAAATACAAGAAAAATAAACTGTTCTATTAAGCTACTTATGCAAATACTATCAAGACACAATATCTCTTAAGCTTGAAAGACATCTGGCTTCTTCAGAATGCTTTTATCAACAACCATTTTCAAAACATTGCACATTCACTTAATTGTTTTATTACAAGATTTTCACCTGGGTGAGTTTCATGTCACCTGACTTTCAATGTCTAGAATGTATATCTAGCTTGCAGAGTGTCCCACTCATCCTGACATGGTCAGTCCAGAAGAGTATGGTTCTTCCAGAAATGCTTTGCAACATCAGTCAGTTCATGCGCATGTCACAGACACCCTATGGCATCTGAAACAGCATCTGATGCTTTTGTTTAGCAAACAAAACTGCACTCCTGTGGACAGGATTAAATTGCAGATTCAGACACCTACATGTAGGGGTAGGTGTGTCAGTTGCGCACCTAAGCCATCATGACAGTCTGGGGAGAGGTGGGTGCCCTCAGGTGGGATTTGATCCTTGAAGGTAGGCATCTAATACTGTTTGAGCTGACATAAGGTACCCTAAGATTTCCAGGCAGGCATGGCAGATTTGACAAAGACCTTAGGGAGAATAGCCTCATTTTTGGAGAAGCACCTGGAAGTCAGGCAAAACATCCTTTTTTTTGTACATGGCATGAGATGCTAGACCTGGGTGTCTGAATCCCAGCTCAAGCTCATGCAGTCAGTAGAGACTTGAGGGTGGTTCAGCTGCTGGCACGTTTACTTTTTTGTGGCCTCCGCCTTGTGGTGAGATCAACCAACTCCAAAGCTCCATGCACTTCAGATTAAAATTCCATTGTCTGTAAGAGAAGTTTGTAAACCCAGTGTACGGGTGAGCACACACATGCACCTAAATTTAGGAGTCTGAATCTGCAAGGTCGTTCTCATCCTGCACTCCATAGCTATTGGAGAAAACCAGGCACTACTCCAGAGCAGCTGTCTCAGCTCCTTTAGAGCACAAAGCAGCATTAAAGTAAACTTTTTTCCAAGCAGAAACATTTTAATGGGAAATTCTACTCAGTTAAAAAATCAATATTTTCTTTTTAATTCAGAATGGAGCCAAATTTTTATTTCTTAAGGCCTTTTCCAAAATGGAGCTCCGATCTCAAATGTTCACTGCATTCATTTTCAATACACATTCATTTAAGCAATATGTTTAAATGTTCCATACATTATTTGAGGGGGGGGGGTGTTTTTGGTTTTTTTTATGTCAGTTTTCTTTTGTCTTCAGTTTCCTTTTCATAAGGGGATATATACCTCCAGAAATGTTAGAAATATCTTTGTTTTTTGTGGACACATGCCTTTCAACTCTGCCAGTATCTGTAAGAAAGAAAGAAAGTATTTTCATAGGTAATGGGCTGATACTGTGAGGGGGAAGTCACCAGGAAAGACTGAAGTGCACAGACACTATGGTTCACAAAAATATGTTTCTACTTAGATGTCACTGAGTATCCATTTGTCTGCTCTTTCGCTCCTGAGATATCAAATTCTTTACTGTGTCTGAATGCTTCAGATCACAATACCTTTTAGCATTAAAAATAAAGGGTCTCCGCAGTTGGCTTTTCATTTGTGCCTCTCTCTGAATTCTGTTCCCTTCCCTCATCCCCCTTCCTCGTTTTTCTCCAAACCAAATCCTACCTAATGGAACCTCATTTTTTTCAAACACTGCCTGCAGAAATAAGTTTCATGCTGAAGGTGACCAGGAGTCAAGTGTAAGTATCTTCCCCCTTTACACAAACAACGGCATAAAGGCAAAACTCACGTGTTTTGTGGTGCCTGTATATCTCACAGTTCTAGCTGCGGTGAGGTGGAGATCCCCATCCCCATGTGCTTACACCATCGTTTGAATGGCACAAAGATGTTAATAATTTTTCAGCACTGCAGACGACTGGTGCCTGAGGCTTGTTTTAGTTTCTTTCTCTTGATCACTGCCGCACAAGTTCATCCTGTCCCTTGCAGTCGTGGCACTTGGTTCTGCTTTGTGACACTAATCCTCTCGGACCATTTTGCCTCATTTCTTCTATACCAATACTCCTTCATTCAGAAGTCCTTACCCCTCCGTGAGACAAAGGAAAAGAGATTTCTCAGTGGCTCTGGTGGCTGCCCCCGAGGCCCCTGAAGCTTCCAGGTTACCAGTGTGGCAGTGCTGCTCCATCACACCTCCCTGCTGCCCAGTGACCAGCCACCACACCGCCCAAGGAGCCCAAAGGTGCTGCACAGCCTTACACAAGCGTCAAGGGGGAGACTCCTACATTAAGGTCACCCATAATGGAGTCTGAGGTAGAGTGCTAAGTCTACTCTTGTTTCATGATTCCTTGACATCAAATAACTGGATGTAAAGATCTGACTGCATAACAAGCGAACAGGCCATAGAACAAACTCCCTCTTTGGAGCACAACCCAGGTTCCACAAGCCCAGTTAAGACTACAGCTGTTTTTCCTAACCAAAAGAAAGAGAGAGAGACAATTCACTCCTTCCTTTTTAATCTGTTTTGAATTGCCATCACCGCTTGTACCATGCATATTTTTTCCTCCTGTCAAGACTTCTCTCTGGTAGTTTGGAACCATCCTAACAAGTAGAGGCTTAGTACCAGCACTCTCCAAAATGTTAAGGTGAGCTGAACTGATGCCTGTTGTGATTACACACTTGAATAGAAAATTACAGGTAAGACTTTCTTGTATTTCCTTCTTTCAGTCTTGGCTGCAAGACGAAAAAAGAGAGATGTATGAGAAAATGAAAAAAATTTCATGTTTAGGGAGAATGAAGGATTACTCTTCTTTATCTTAAAAAAATATATATCATTATTCTCACATTTTACTTTCTTTTCAAAATGTTATAGAGGTCTTTACTGGAGTAAGCTTGTTTTTATCCCAGGACATGCCACAGATCAGGAGCAATGGGATTTGGAACACCACAGTACGTAGAAGGCACAGAGCTGAACCAGCTTCTGTTTGTGCTAGGTAATGCAGAAACACTTTCAACACACCTCACCCCAAGAGCTTATAATCTAAGGACTAGCAAGGAGTAATGCAGCCAGCTCTATTTCAGCTGTTTTAGCCACTCCATAAATTAGCACAGTAAAACCCTTTGACACTAATTGCCAAATTTTAATCATTTAATAGTTGCGGAGGAGACCTAGGGTGACAAACCTATTCCCAGTCTGCGCTGCAAAGGTGAACACACGTCTGCAGAGCCATTCCCTGTTTGAGGGCACAGACTGTGCACTGTACTACTAGGTGGCATTAGTGCATGGAGCTTCATAGACAGTCAGACTGATTAAACTCAGCTACTACTTCTCTGTTTTAATTAACCCCAAGCAAATTAATTATGTGACTCATCATCTTTGATAGGATCCTTTTTCAGTTTGACCATCTGGTAATCTGTGTATATTGTGGACAACTACAGCATTTATCAGCACTTAACCTCAGAGTTGCAGAGGATGTAAAGAGAGAAGAGCAGAAGGCACAGTTGACAATCTGAACATCCTGTTGTGCTGGAGAGACTTGTGCCAACAGGGAAACTTCTTCTTGGCATAGCGTAAGGACAAATATTTCTTTCTCCCTGCCGAGCTCACTGAAAATGCAACCAAGCAGAGGCAAACAGATTGGTCTCTATTGAAGAGTCATCTAATAAGACACTACTTCAGACAAAGAAGTCCTGCCAAACATTATGTAAATTACAGTAATTTTATTTACCATCTTTAATCCAATGGTCTTTGTCATCACAGTTAAATCTTCTTCTGCTGGAGCATTTGCTATTAATTTTATTGTCTACTTACTAATGAGAACTATATTTAAACATATTTTCAGTCACATTATTTTCTTTTTGGGGACTAGCTTAAAGAAAACATTTCACCTTCATCTCAGTAGTCTAAGTTTGTGTAGATTCAGTGATGTAATAGCTCAGAGAAAACAGAATATTTTGTCATTTTTGTAATTTATTCTTTTCTCATGCACAGCTTCTGTGTTCCTGTATATTACCTATGTCACTCACACCTTCTTCTACTGCACAAATTGTTCCTTTAAAAACCCATATTTTTCAGGATTTTAAATATATATGGAATACATATTCATGGACCTGTTGGAGAGGGCCCAGAGGATGACTGCAGAAATGATCCAAGGGATGGAACACCTCTCCTATGAGAAAAGGCTGAGAGAGTTGGGGCTCTTCAGCCTGCAGAAAAGAAGGCTCTGGGGAGACCTTATAGCAGCATTGCAGTACTTAAAGGAGACTTGTAAGAAAGATGGGGACAGGCTCTTTAGCAGAGGCTGTTGTGAAAGGACCACAGGTAAGGGTTTTAAACTTTTTAAAAGAGGGTAGATTTAGACTTGATATAAGAAAGAATTTTTTTACACTGAGCATGGCGAAACACTGAAATGGGTTGCCCAGAGAGGTGGTACATGCCCCATCCCTGGAGACATTCAAGGTCATATTGTACAGGGCTCTGAGCAACCTGATCTAGTTGCAGATGTCCCTGCTCATTGCAGGGGGTTGGGCTACATGACCTCTAAAGGTCCCTTCCAACACAAACTATTCTATGCTTTTTTATATATATATATATATATGTATATATATATAAAAATATATAATTTATTTATGAGTTTTTTTGCTAAACTGATGTGGAACAAGGGCAAGAGGAAGCATGAAGTACTTAAACAACAAATATAAATAAAAAATATATTTTCATCTAAAAATAGAGAAGAGGACCTTACCTTGTCAAAGGACTGTACTGTTGGAGAAGCAGAGGCCTCAGAGGAGGGCAGTTAATGAGAGAAGTAACTCAATATTTGTGCGCCTTTACAAAATGTTTAAAAGTATCATTAGATTTGAAGCTTAGAAGAACTGTTGTGAGTATCTGATCTGACACTTGTATATCAAGCAAGCAGATCTTCACCTGTTAATTTCTACAGCAACTCCATAGTGTCTCTCTGAATTAAAGAATTCATTAAAAAGAAACACACACTCATAGTTTTAAGATATTTCTAGTGATAACTAATCTGTCATAACTCACACAATATTAGCCCAATATTTACTTTCACTGTTAATATTTGCAGTTCATTTCTAGTTCTTTCATGAGTCTTTTAATTTAATGAAAATTTCTTATCTTTAGCTTTCTTCCCACCACTGTGGCCAGATTAGGCCATTTTATACAATTGGATTTCACCTCCCTCATGAAAATATTGGTTGATGCAATAAAATCATCTCTTCTCCTTCTTTTGCACATGCAGATCTCTTGGGCTTTATGAGACAAAGGATCATACTTACAGCTCTTCCAATTCCATTTTTCTTATTAATCTCCTTTCTAAAGCATAGAGCCACGAACAGGACTCAGTATTACAGCAAGGATGCTACTTATTGTATTTGCAGAATACCATTCCCTGTTCTTGACTAACTTGAGTCTTAACCAAGGATATTATTTTCCTTGTAATATCATGATAAAATCATATTCATACAGGTATTTACCTGAGCCTGGAGGGCCTTTCTCAACTTCCAGAGCATTGTCTGACATACTGCAAAATTGACCTGTGTTTTTTCTTCCCAGATCTGTGTTGTTTCATTTGGCAGTATAAAAAGCATTCTTTTCAGTGTTTCTCAACCAAATAATTCACATTGATCTATATTATTTATTTATCCTAGTAATAACTTCTGTACTACTCTTTGTGATGTCTTACCAGCTTTTATTTTATACTTTATTTCATAATGCTGGCAGAAGTATTAAACAATATTTGGCCTAGAAACAGATCACAGGATGATGACTTTCCATACATAACACCAGGAGATCTATCAGTACATCAGTTTTTTATTTCATTTAAAGAGTACTATATTATGTTAAACATTCTTTTCTTCCTCACAGTTTCCATACTTCTGTGTACTGTCTACATCACTTTCACCTTTTTTTGTGGCTGGACATCTATTTGATAGCCATAAGTCTAAAAATAGCGTGGGGTTTAGCTGAATACTGTAGGACACAATGCCCCTTGTTATTTTGCCAAATGGCTGGGGAGGTGGAGCATATGTCTTAAAATATATCCGAATATTTTCTCAAAACTTACTGATTTAAAAGAGATCTGAAAGCCCTGAAGGATCTGTGAAATGTCCAAATGTCCAATCTACTTAACATAAGATTCCAGGTTGAACCTAGTAACCACTACTTCTACAGTGCCTTTGTAGTCATTGTAGACACGGTACTGATGAAGGAATGGAGATCCTTGCTAAGTCAGGAGCTAGATATCTCTCTTGAAACTGGATATCTATACTAAAAGAGATATCCAGGCTCTCTAGGCAAGGAAGAATAGATGTATACCTTCAGACCATTTTGGATACCTTAATTCAGATAACAATTTTAGAATTGCATTGTCTCCTGAAGGCACCTATGTCTCTCTGTAGAAGCCTAGAAAATTAGCTTGTATTAGTGGGACTGAGTGCACCCTCAGCAAGTCTGTTGAGGACACCAAGTTGTGTGGTGCCGTCGACACGCTGAAGGGAATGGATGCCATCCAGAGGGATGTTGACAGGCTTGAGAGGTGGGCCCATGCGAACACCATGAAGTTCAACAAGGCCAAGTGCAAGGTCCTACACACAGGTCATGGCATTCCCAACCACAAATACAGGCTGGGCAGAGAATGGATTGAGAACAGCCCTGAGGAGAAGAACTTGGGGGTGCTGGTTGATGAGAAGCTCAACTTGACCTGGCAGTGTGTGCTCGCAGGCCAGAAAGCCAACCATATCCTGGGCTGCATCCCCAGAAGCATGGCCAGCAGGGTGTGGGAGGGGATTCTGCCCCTCTGCTCTGACTCACCCCACCTGGAGCCATGTGTCCAGCTCTGGAGCCCTTAGCACAGCAAAAGACATGGACCTGTTGGAGTGGTGCCAGAAGAGGGCCACAAAAATGATCAGAGGGCTGGAATATCTCTCCTGTGAGGAAAGGCTGAAGGAGTTGGGGCTGTTCAGCCTGGAGAAGAGAAGACTTCAGGGAGACCTTATAGCAGTCTTCCAGTACATGAAGGGGGCTTACAAGAAAGCTGGAGAGAGCCTTTTTACAAGGACATGTAGTGATAGGACAGAGGTTAATAGCTGAAAGCTGAAAGAAGTAGGTTTAGATTAGATACTAGGAAGAAATTCTTTATGATGAGGGTGGTGAGGCACTGGCACAGGTTGTCCAGAGAAGTTGTGGACGCACCCCTCCCTGAATGTGTTCAAGGCCAGGTTGAAGAACGGCGCTTTGAGCAAGCAGGTCTAGTGGAAGGTGTCCCTGTCCATGGCAGGGGGGTTGGAACTAAATAATCTATAAGGTCCCTTCCAACCCAAACCATTCTGTGATCCTATGATTCTATAATTAAACTTCTGATTTTTTTTATAAAAGTCAGGATGAATACAGATGTAGGTGCTTAACCTCTGATGGATGGCAATTCCTTCTAAAGCCTTACAAAGAGTTCCACCTCCTTCTACTGTTACATAGAGAAGACAGATAGGTGCTTAGTCTTCACCAAGCACTTCACAAAAACACGTGCACAAGTGAGACGCCTACATTAGTCAAGATATTTACTTTTATCAGGTATCACTTCAAACTGATTAAATAGATTTCAAGATTTAAATGGCCTATTTTTCATAAAATCTTGTTAATTGCATTATTTTTATTATCATTTATTACTTTCCAGGTTAGCTTTTCCTGAGTTCTGCCAAAGATCAGTGACTTCTCTCTACTACCAATCACTATCAGCATGTTTTAATGATTTGCAAAGGATTCTTGAAGTTCCTTAATGTTGCAAGATTTTGCATAAGTGTAACAAAGTCAGTCTCCTCACTCAAGGGTGCCAGTCCTGCTGATTTCAGAAAAATATTTAACTTGCATTGTTTATGTTTATGGTCCTCCCTATCTGCTGGTTCAGTAGAAAGTATTTCCTTAATACTTTATCATAAGAATACATCATCCTGTTTTTCTTCAGGAACAGATCAAACAATATTTGTTAAACACTTCCTTTTCTATGTTGTGATTACTACTCTTATCTAGTGTCAAACTGATACAATTGTTGAACTATTACTTATTCCTGACATACTTAAGAAATTCTTTACTGATTTTAACCCTTCTGGTCACAGGTTTTTGTTGATCCTTGAGTTTCCCTGATTGGTTGTCTGCTTTTCCAGTGATATTTATTAACATTTATTAATATTGTCTTAAATACCTTTTCTTAACTTGTCCTCAAAACTAGAATGTTTTGAGCTGTTGGATCTGAAAATCTTATTGCATGAGCACAGAAATGGTGATGTAGGGAACTCCTGGCAAACACAGATGTAACAGTCAAAGAACAGCCAAAACACAGAACAGACAAAGAAGGGACCTGCCTAATTGCAGGTAATTCCACTCCTCTGCAATTTTGTTTAACACCCGAACTAAAAGGGGTCTTTGTAATTCCTTTGACATAACTCCTTGCGGCTAGGATTGTCTCTCTGGATTTATAGCATATCCATATTTGTTGCATAACTACAGTTCAACTTTAATTGCAATTATAAAATATAAGTAGCACAAAAATATAGGAGTCTTGCTGCTGAGCCTCCCTTAGTTTCCTCCTGCTGCTTTACACCATCTCTTTCCAGCACACTTGTACATAACAACCTTGCCGTTCTTTTACTTTTCAGCCAGGATTATTGTGCCCTCCCTTCCTTCCTTCCTTCCTTCCTTCCTTCCTTCCTTCCTTCCTTCCTTCCTTCCTTCCTTCCTTTTGTTCTTTTCTTCTTTTTTTCTTTCATTCCTTCTTTCTTTCTTTCCTTCTTTCCTTCTTTCTTTCTGCCATGGCTGCAACATACTAGAACATTGGCTTTCGATTCAGAAGACTGAACCAGAAGCTTGTAGAAATCTTACTGTTTATTTTTCTTAAGGCAGATTTTGCTGTTTTAACAAGCTAGTGCAATGCTGAGAAACACAGTCAGTCAGCAGTCCGCATTTCAGTTTTTTCCTTTCAGTTTATCATCACAGCTGTTCACATGTCAATCAAAACCACTTGTTATGGATAGATTTGGTGCCTGCAGAGATTAACAAAACCAGACTTTATGATGGAATCCTGAGACCCAAGTGGAAGGATATAACATATGGAAGCCAGGTTTTGATGAAGCTTAATAGCTCTGCCTACTCCGTCCAGATGTTTGCAGGGACCCAGATATGTCAGACTCTTCCATATCTCAGCGTATCACATTGTCAAACAGAAAAATCCAAACACTTTGAGAAAGGCTAGTCACATATCTCCGTAACCTTTCTGAAGCCAGATAATGCCAAGAATACACAGATTTACAGCACGCTTTCTAATTCAAATAGAAATGAGTCTGCCATTCTTTTTACTCTGTAGGACTGCGTAAGAGTCTGACTTGCTTATTCCAAATGCAAAAGAAAATGCACATGTATATGTACAGGACTGACTTACAGATAACTTCTAACCCCCACCTAAAGAGTCGCTTGCCCTAATGCCCTTACTCCTGTGTAAAAATCGTATGATTTTTTGGAGACTTTCATATTCAGGGAATCAAAGTGAGAGCAAGTAATGCAGTGTAGGTATATTACTGAAGAGAAATAGAAGGCTCTCCATGGTAGTAAAACTTTAAAAAAACTCAATTATTTTCTAACCATGGTTAATATTTTAAGTTTAAAACATACTAAGAATAAAGCCAATTGTGTGAGCTTATTCTACGTCTATGTCTGAGGTGAGCAGCTCACACTTCCCTCATTTAATGGAGACATAGAGACATGTCTAGAAGGGTGATTCTATTTATTCCAAAAGGGAAGTCAAAGATCATATTTGCCTCCAGTGAGTACACAAGAAGAGTTTAGGATAATTCTCTCAGAACACATCTATTTACTGATAGACAAATACGTTCAGCATTAGCTGAGGTGAACCTTAACCTGCTTTTCCAACTTTCCATGCTTCCTATCCTATTTATTTCCCTGCCTTTTCTCTTCCGTATTCTTGGCTACCTGCTGAATAACCCAGATCCCAAAACAATGCCATATAGATGACCTTCAGTCTCTTCTCTGGGTGGTTCCCTTCCGTTTCCCAGGTTTCTCCAAAGGCTTTGTAGCCTTCAGATCGTTCCTCCTCTAAAGCAGGAGTCAGTTCCACCAGGCACATGTCTAAGCAGAGGAGGAGGACATTATTGAGCAGTCACCCTCTTAACAGTGATTCCTGTCACACAGATATTCTTTTTCCAATCTACACAACTGTGATGTGAACTGTAAACCACTGTACAAGCAATTTGTTCTAGCAATTGCAAGTGACTAATATTGCATCATTTTGAATAACAAAGACGTAGAGAGAGAATTCCTCCATCCAGTTAGTAAAAGTCCACAGTCCACAGTCCATATTCCAAACATGAATAAATGGAACCCAATCCCTAACCAAAAAGTTCTTTCTAAAATATTAGACCAGATGCTGTCTAGATTGCATGCAGGTACAAACTTCCCAAAGACACTTCCCCAACACCTATCACTACTTTTTTTTAATAAACTTCTTTTTAACTGTAAATTTTGCTGGTTTATGTGATTAGAAAAATGTCTGAAGGAGAGCTGGCATTAATATTAGCTAAAATTACCTCACTTTCTCTAACAAAAATCCTCTTTTGCTGCTAGTGACTTTCCTGAAACTTATCACACCATCCAGTATTTTCCATGCTAGGAGTATCCATTCAAATGCATGCAGAATGGAGACAAAGCAAGAAGGCAGGCAGGAGGGAAAATGGAAGACGTCTCTGCCAGAGCTGCATGTCAATTTTTTTGAATGAGGGTAAGAGAAAAATAAGCTCTCTTTCTTAGGTCTAAATGCTTATACTACTAATTCCTTGATAAAGGTTTGTGCTTCTGTACTTTGAAGCAGTGTCTGGAAGTTTGCAAGAGGACGAGAGACCAAAATGTCAAGCACATGAACCTGCCAACCCTATAAGAATATGGCAATACTGAGTCTTTCTAAGATGTCCATAGTCACACATTTTTTTTCTAAAAACATGGAAGAAAATAATATTATAAGGTTCTGCTCTAGTCTCTGTGTGTTGCTGCAGATAATCTAGGGCTTCAGGTAAAAGTAGGTGTGGTCCTGCAAATGATATTCAATCTGCTGATGCTGATGCAAGCCTCTGTAGGGAAGTAGTCTGCACCTAAACACCTGCTTTGCACTCATCATACCCACGCTGAAACCCAGGCAATGTGGAGCTGAAGATGAAAGATCGTCACTGGAAATATTCAAGGTCAGGGTGGATGGGAGTTTGAGTGACCTGATCTGCTGAACATTGTCACTACTCATGGCAGTGGGGTTGGACTAGATCATCTTTGCCGGTCCCTTCCAACCCAAGACATTCTATGATTCTATAATTTGGTGCCTGGTCCAAAATTTTACAAACTTCTGGTAGATCTGTTGATAATGGTAGATTTACCAGCTTGACCAGTGTTGCCAACCTTTATGTCTCAGATCTTCCAGTGACCAACAAAGCAGTAATGGAATTCCTGTTTCAGGCTGCCTATTCCACCTCATTTAGCTGCTCTGCACATATATCTGATGACAGAGTCTTGAATGATATGATTTCATAATTTATTTTCCATTCAGTGGAAGAATCAGCAGTATAAAAGAGGCAATATTTTGTTTTTCCTCTCAGCATCCATGGTGTGGTTTTAAGCCCTGTTTACTGGGAATCATCCAAAACTTGCACAGAAGATAGAGTCACTCATCATCTTATGAGCATTTCTATGGGCATGCCTGTAGCATACAATGACGGGTGGTGTTAAGACTCTTTGGAGATCGCTACCTGAGCCAGTTGTTGAACCAGAAGCTGTGTTGCCACATCAGCAGGGTGCTACAACTACTTATCTTCACTGGAGCCAGAGCTAATTAGTCTGGGTGCAGTATTGTATCAACACATTTTTTTTTGCTTTTGATACCTGTGTGGCTATTCATGGCTTGGAGAGTTTGGCAGTCTCATGGCTAGCTGGAGCAGCTTTGCACCATACTCTGTTGTGGTGTAAATGTGCCAAATGGTACTCATCACCGCAGCACCAGAAAAGACGTACACAGGCACAGGGGCAAAGCACTTTCAAGCCTGCATCTTGCAACTTCACTATGCTTTCAACCTCATTTTTATATTAAATAAGTAGCTAATTCTTTGCAGTTACTCCTTCCCACAAATGAAGTTAATATCACTTCTCTTCAGAAAAATGAAATTAATTCAGAAAGTCTAACCCAGGCCATTCTGGATACCAAAAAATTAAAAACATTTTCAGAAATGACCAAGCAAATTTTCAAGGAATTGTGCTTTCACCAGAACAAATCTTTTCATTCCTTTTTTTTTCCTTATTGTAAATGAGATTAATTTAGCTTTCAAAAATTTTAGTGATACCATTTCCTTTCTGAAAGAAGTTGAGGTTCTGAGGTCTGTGGTGACTGATACTAGCTGTAACTACCACTGCCCTCTAACTTACAAGAAAACTGTATAGGCAAATATATGAAGACATCAATCACTACAGAGAACATCTGTACTTTGGAATTTAGTCTTTATATGTCAGACATAGTGTGAATAATAGATGGACTGTGCCCATTCCATATATCACCAAAATATATTAGAGCTTTTCTATTAGAGAAACAAATTAGACATGAGCCAGTAGGTTTGAGAAACACAAAGAGGTAAATGACAAAGCAATGTGCAGGGATTTAGCTGCACGACTCCCATTAACATCAATGGGCTTTAACTGTGTGACTCCCTGTGCACCACTTTGCAAATTTACCCTAAATTGACTAGCATGGTAATTCCCGGACAGCATGCAGTGGGGAAGTGACTGCTTCTGTAAACACAAGGGACTGTTGATACTCAAACGTCTCCATGCTGCACTCAACAAAGAACAAACATTCAAAGAAACATTTTATTCCCTACATCACAGGAGGACAGGAAATAAAGACACAAGCTCAGAACTCCTGCTCCACAGGGTACTCCAGTTCCAGAAATGACATTTAGGGAAAACAAATCTCTGTTAATGATCCCTGACATTGTCAGACTCCTAACCAGCTGAGCCCAAAATTCTCATCCACTGCTACCATGTAGAAGCTGAGGCAGCAAATAAGGGCAATTCCTTAGTTCACGTACTAAAATGGGCTGAGAAATGCAAAAGAGTCTTTGATTCCAGTATTCTCTTCCATATTGTTCCTCCTGAAAACTGTTTGTTATTTGATCACAAGGAGTTTTATTTGTTTTCTGCTAAAATGTTTATTCCTTTTCTTCCCTCTGCTCTCATAAAACTTCTCTCATTCATTCATTATTAAATAGCTAAAGTTTCATATTAGGTAGATAAAGCTAGCTCACATTTTTTTGTCTTAGCTTGAACTGTTGTATCCCCATGTGAAGAAAAGAGTACAGATCTCGTCTGCATTGTGTATTTCCCAAAGTAGGGCACACAAGTTAAATAAATACAAGAAACACACAGTATGTGGGACAGCAGAATATTAGCATGCAGGTGCTGTTCATTTAAGAGTTGAGGGGGATGGAGACAGTCAATGGAAAAATTTGGAAAAATGTTAGAAGTCATGTTGGAAAAAAACATTATGTCCCTTTCTTCTAACTGAGCAGTTATTTTTAGATTTTCAGAGCTACCTTCAGTTTTCTGTTGTATGAAAACAAAACCATATCTCTCCCTGTCTGTTTCTTTACTTCCGGTAACAACACAGACAAAAGCAGTCTCATGGCTGTTTCATTCCTCTAAGTTTTGTGTTTTCCAAGTGTTCAACGGTAGCTGGATTTTTCAGGTCTGCCTTTTGGAGAGGTAGAATAGCCTTCAAGCCTGAGAAAATTCTACCGGCATGGTGAGGGCAGTCACATGTACATATACAATACAGCCTGAAGGATGAGGAGACTGAGAGCAGCCCAGCTGAGAAGGACTTGAGGGTACTGGGGGATGAAAAGCTCAACGTGATGATGCAGTGTGTGCTCGCAGCCCAGAAGACTAACCATATCCTGGGCTGCATCAAAAGCATCATGGCCAGCAGAGCGAGGGAGGGGATTTTGACATTCTGCTCCACTCTGGTGAGACCCCACCTGGTGTCCTGTGTCCAGCTCTGGAGGCCCCAGCACAAGAAGGACATGGAGCTGTTGGAGCAGCTCCAGAGGAGGCCACAAATAAGATCGGAGGGCTGGAGCACCTCTGCTACGAAGAAAGGCTGAGAGAGTTGGGGTTGTTCAGCCTGGAGAAGAGAAGGCTCTGGGGAGACCCGACTGCAGCCTTGCAGTACTTAAAGGGGGCTTCTAAGAAAGATGGGGAAACACTTTTCAGAAGAACCTGCTGTGATAAGACCACAGATAAGGGTTATAAACTAAAAGATGGTAGCTTTAGACTTGATATAGAGATTTTTTACACTGAGGGTGGTGAAACACTGAAATGGGTTACCTAGAGAGGTGGTAGATGCCCCATACCTGGAACATTCAAGGCCGGGTTGGACAGGGCTCTGAGAAACCTGATCTAGTTGCAGATGTCCCTGCTCACTGCAGGGAGGTTGGACTAGGTGACCTTTAAGGGTCCCTTCCAACCTTACCATTCTATGATTCTATGAGTCTCTATGCCTATAGTGTCACAGAAACAGGCGTATATCCATCTGTATGAAATCAAAGTTCAGATGGTGACTGTGGCTTTGCAAATCTGAGCTGGAAGTGACCACAGCAGCCATTCAGTTCAGTATGAGCTATGGAAATAGTTTTCCAAGATAGTTCCAGGTTCAAAATTTCTCTTAGATGGAAGTAGTACTTGAAAGTCAAAGGCTGAGTTAGTATAAAACAGCATAGATTCACTAACACTTGCTGACCTGTAAATTTTCCCATCAGCCCTCTATTTGACTCACAGTTCATGCCAAATCACTGTGACAAAATCCACCCAAATAACACTGTCAACCTGACCATATCAACATTCTATTTGAAGTCAACCTTCTGGTCAAGTCTTGGTCCCAGTTAACTCTAGCACACAAGGCTTTTACAAGCTTCCTCTTCAAGAAAGAAAGAACTTGAAGACTGAGGGGTCGAGCAAGCAGAATTAACTCAGATAGCAGGAAAATGTCCTTTTTTGCTCTGAAATCATGGGGAAAGTAGTAGATTTTGTTTCATTATTTGAAACAGATTTTAAGGCTTTTAAAATTGTATTTTCAAGTGTATGCAATTTTGTTTCTGTATGTACTCTTTAATTTGTTGCTAGGCAGCACCCAGGCATTTCAGACAAATGACAAATCAGCACCTATACTCTCTCTGAGAAGTCTGGATCTCCATTTTCCGTCTTCAGTGTCTCTTTGTCTTTGTGTCTTGCAGAAAGAATATGAAGGAAAGAAAGATGTCTGAGAGAGGCGGATATTCATTTTTTTCATGTGCACTTCTGACCATTCCACAGGATGTATCAGAGCTTTTTAATCACCCTAACCTGCTTCCACTTCAAACTCATTCTTCTGGTTGGCAGTAAAACCAGTGATTAAGAACTAAAAGAGTAAAAAAGGAGAAGAAAAATCCATATTGACTATGAAAACGGAAAGGATTGCTGCATATTTGTAGTATACAAATATTCTTGTCTTCTGAGGGAAAAAGGGAGTATATGAAATTGATGATTCCTCCCCTTCTTTTAACATACTACTTATCTGATTCATGGCAAGGACCTGTTTTACACAAAGTGATCCAGATGTGCTCTTCTACTGTATGTGTAAATGTAGCTGCTGCCAATGACCCTGATCCTCAATAGGTATTCCGATAAAAGTCAACCTGGAGACAGTACTGTTCTTGGAGCAGCAGTATTGTAAATAATAAATAGGATTGAATGCAATACTCCACATTATTTATTTGAAGAGAGCAGTTTCAATACTCTAGATTATTTTTTTTCAGAGAGCAGTTTCAATTTTGCTGTTTCCCAAATGCACGACTCTTCAGGCCAAACTTTCCTGAAGAAAGTGACAGAGAGGTTTTTCATATTTTTTTTCTTTCTTTCAAATGTTATTTCTGCTGCTTACACAACATCAATATCACTGCCATAAATCCCCTTCTATATAGAGCTTGTTGAGCACTTCTAAACTGTGTCGGGTACTTTCCAGTACCTTTGGTACAAAGCAGCAGATGCATATGATGTGAGAAGAGGAACCTCATAAAATAATGTTGTAAACTTGTTGTACAAATACAACAAGAAAGGAAAGCAAAGAGGAGCAAAGCTAAGCTATTCTGATAGCATTATTTTTTCTGGTAAGTTATCGTTACGTTGCTGTTTCCAAGGTTCCATTAAGAATCTGACCCATCTCTTGGGTGCAACATGAAGATAGGTGAAGCTAAAAGCCTCAAAAGAAGGGGCTAGAACTGTGTGGTACAACATACAGATGTAAAAAGCCACAGACACTCAGACACATACAAGTTATGTCTAAGCATGCATCATTATTAGCCTGTTGCATATTTTATAGAGCTTTCCACCCTATGATCCAGTCTGATAAACTAATTGTTTCAACAGAAAGCCCCAGTTTCCCCTTTTATCAGATCTTCTAGTCCTTCAGCATTCTTAGAGTTAGAATATAGAGTTCAGGTCCACTGGAATGAATGAAAAAAGCTGGTAAAGGACAGTCCTGTATGGCATCGGCTTCCTTCCACACTCTTCATTCAGTATTTTTTTGAGCCTGCGGGAAGATCAGTAGGTATCTATTTCCACCCTGTATTATCTAAGGATTCTCATTTTCATCTTCCTATGTGAGGAGTAAGTAATGCTTCTGTATCACTTAGCTCCTCTATTAGCACTGAATTTCCTGAGCCCTTTTAAAGTGGATTCTCAGATTAAAATCAGCTGTCCTCACAGTCTCTTCATTCAAAACGCACTGAAAAGCACTGAGGGAACTGTATGTTGGATAATTATCCTGATATCTCAGCACAGTGAAAGGGTACACGCTTCCCTTTCATGTCTGTGTCATTCTAAAGGGTTAGCAGTTCAAGGCTGCTCGCTCTGATTCAGATACTAAAAGCGAACTTATCCCACACTTGCTGTTTTTCAAAAATGCTAAAAAAAAAATCAGTGTGTTTTTATTAGTATAGCATCACTGGGAAAAATATACAGAAACAAAACCAATTCATCCACCACTAAAAGAACTACTCCTGCTGAAAGAATACTCCTTTTTTCCCAAGCATGTTCATTCCCCAAGCAAAACACTCATTCTGATACTGGAATGACCAGTACAAACTCCTGCAATCAATTCTGATGATGAACTGGTGGAGGCATGTGTGTGTAAGCACATGTACACACATGTATGTGTATGTACGTGCATACTCAGGCACTTCAATATCACTTTCCATTCTGAACTTTCTAGTGCAAGAATGAATATTGTAGATATTTAGTCACTCCCAAGGCTTTCTATAAATCCAAGCTGATTGCTGCTGAGAGCAAGCCCTTCTGCTGCCTTTCATCTGGCCCATAATGGATAGCCAAATGTATTAATTTTAATGGTAAGCTTCATTATGAACAGCTGTTTACTTGGAGCTCTCATTCCTGGATTCATGCAGTTACAAAAGACCTTCTGCTTTATTTCTTTATTATTCCTGGCTGTTTCTAGTCTTCATGCAAACAACAATTAGCAGGAAAAACCAAAAAAAGTGTTTTCAAGAGGTTGAAAAGCACAAACATGAAAATCACCTACTTAGTTGAAAGTAGTCTTTGAAATGTCGTTATTAGTTACTGTACCTAAACAATTAGCTTGTTATATTGAAAGTCATTCTTCAGCCATGCTATGATCTCTTGAGAACCTGGCCTCTGACTTCTGAACACTTGGGGCTGCAGAGTATGTAGAAAGCCCTATGGAAGTGATATCAGTCCAGAACATCTTGTGTTTAATTTTCTGCAAGCAAGCGGACTCCTGAATTTCAGCTGTGCTCAGCTGTCTAATTCATGTATCAAGTTTATGCTCATTTCAAATGCCCTCTCTGTTCTGTATCATGACTTACTACATCTTTTTTGTGTAAGAAATACATCCACCTAAACCCAGCCACAGAATAATGACACACACAAAAATTTGTTTACTGTGCCATCAGACTGATGTTTCGTTCCTTGTGGTGGAGAACTCGCACTGCTTGCTCATGGAGCTGGGTTACAGCTGATGAACACTTTTTCACCACCTGATCAGCAGCAGATACAAGATAAACCGGCTCCCTACCTGATTCTTCCTCTTTATTTCCTCCCCCCTTCCCCACTCCCTCCCCACTGTCCACTGTCACAAGGAATTGAGTGGTTTACAAAGAACAAGCTCAGAAGTCTGCAGCAGGAACTGAACTCCAGCATGGGTGAGAGCTTGAGCTCCCAAGCATGCATCAATCTACAATCCCGCTGCAACAGGAGAGTGCTGGGGCCCTCCCTTACCGTGTATTGGCAGCAGACAAGCCAGCCACTTGACACCTGGCTTTGAATAAGGTGGTATAAAAGTCTTCTGACTTGTAGAAATATCAACTAAATATATAGTTAACTCTTCTATGGGCTGAGATTAGCAATAAAGATACACTGAGATACATTCCTTAACACCACTGCTCCTAGATCTCTAGACCAAAGGCTTATTTCTCAGTCAAAGCCATTGCCACCTAGAACTTAAGTATATTTTCTAAAAGTAATTTGGGAAAGCAGGACTGAATTTCTACAGCCAGTCACAAAACAGATGTAGTATGACACAAACCCATCCTTGAACTATTTATCTTTTAAATTTGTTTCATTCTTCACAGGATATATCTGCTTTCAAAAGTGAAGGGTTCACTGTATTGTAAAATTATGAAAGCATTTTATCTTTTCCCTAGTAAGGCTATGACAAAGTACTGTACACCATGTGTGGCAATTGTTTTGGACATAGAGGCTTGTTGGCCAGAAGTTCAAGTAAAATATTTTAAATTCTCCAGTTTATAAATTTCAGATAAGAACAAGAATTGAGGAGAAAAACAAGTGGTCTCTACTGTCAATAGGTTCAAATCTTCCACCATGGATTTACATATCCTTTTATTACAGCTATGTTGATCCCTCACCAAGAACTTAGAATCTCTCTTTTCGGTTCCTAGAGGCTTTCAGTAGCATCATGAAAACTCCAAAACAAGGACTTCTGTATCTACTTTGTAAAAACTTATTTGGCAAGCGTCTTTCAGTAGTAGGAAATAACTGTTAGTTGATAGCAGATAATCAAAATGCCTAGTCTTCTGGTCGCAGAAATTACTAAGGTATTCATCAAGTAGGAGAAAAAAAACTCATTTGTGTTAGTCACTATGACAAAAACAGATGATACTATAAAGTCTGAAGGAGCACACACTGTATGCATAGCTTTTATTTTCCTGGAAAAGTTACAATCAGATAAAATATATTCATTGGCTTCATATCTCAGAGAAAGCTGTCCAAGACAGTCATTGTAAATCTATCATTCAGTGATGTCTGCTATATTTTACTAAGCCTTTGATTTTTATTTCTATACACAGCTTCAGGTGGAGACATTTTGGCTAGCATTAATACGATAACATTAATAGCATTCTTGCACCATTTTTGAGTGCCTAACAAAGTAATTTATTGGTTAACTTCAGGAAGTTACAACACGAAGAACAAACTTGTAGGTTACAATCCATTAAACTTTTGTACAAGTGTTTGGATCTCTCATAGCATGGGCTGAGTATCCAAAGCAAGGAAAAAGACAACAACCTAGCTGCCTGAAACAAGAGAACTTTTATCGTTAGAATGAGGTTGAAATTCCCAGCACTGACATCACAGATCACTGCTCTCTTCATGCATTTCAATTCAAAAAAATAATAAAGCGTGTACGGTAGGAAGATAAACCAGAAAGGAACTTGCCTGACTGACACCCATAGTAATAAAATGAATAATAATGCACTGTGTTGACAGATTTCTGTAATTTCCAGTGCCCCCTGTACGCTACCTTCAGCACAGAAGTGGGCCAGAAGCTATGAGGTACATTGTATTGGTAGCCGAGTATTTGCATCCTGTGCTATTGATGGAACTTCTGAGCTGCCTCCACTGTTCTGAGACAAGCTTTGACAGATGCAAGCCACAGCTGTACACAGAAGTGCTGCTGCTGAGCTTGGAAATTTTTCTAACACAGATTCTACCAGGTTCAAAAACACAAGGTTCATCTATGGAGAAAGCAAGCCATCTGTGCCGTGTAATGTACTGGGGCTGGTCTGTAAAGTTTTCTTCCATCAACTACCTCAGTACTCTACAAGTTGTAAACTAGTCTCTAGAAAAACTAACCTCCTTTCCAGGGTTACATCTCTGAGCTTTATAAGAGAAAGAAAGATTCCTTCCACTGCAAACTGTCATATTTTGCAGTCGCTAATTTATGACTCCCCTGGTGTGTTGCAGTAATTCTTCCATTCCGTATTTGCCTAATTTAGTACTCCTGACTTAAGCAAATGTTCAGTTCTACTCCCCATAGGAGTTCTGCCTCAGAAAAGAGGCCTGAGTAGGTCCCAGCAGAAAAAAAACTAGTAAGAAGGTAAATCCCACTATGGTGGAAAGGTTACATTCCTTCCACACTAAACCTAAATCAGCTGAAAACTACTTTAGTGTGCATTGCACTTGAGGCATTTTCATGTGTGAACTTGAAAAGCTGCCTGACAGTGGTCAGAAATATGTTTTGAGGTGTCAGCTCTATGAATTAACAGAATTACTTGAAATTGTGGCTGGAACAGTAAAGCAGATAACAATACCCTTGAACTTGGCTAACTTCTGAAGTAGCTACTCATTCCAAACAATCCCAGCTGGTTTTACTGCCCCAGAACTACTTTAAAATGTATATTTTGAAAAGACTTCAATTAGGGAAAAATTCCAACTAGACAAAGAGTTTTGCATTTCAAGAAGTTTAAATCTTCTGGTGGTGCTACTGGTCTTTCAGATGAAGAAATCCTCAGCATATTTATATCTAAGAGAGAAGATAATCATGGAACTTCCAAATTTTAACTTCATTTTTAGTTAATCAACAATTTTCAAGGCTAATTTTTACTAGGACATATTTAAAAAAAATAAAAGAAATCCAAGGAAAATTAATTGTATTTTAATTAACTTTGTTCTGCCTCTTCAACACAGCTATACTGCAGATAAAAGTTATGGATTTATTTTCTAATTATAAGATTGAAGACAGAATTTTTGTCAATTCTGCAGAAATATTGAAAAGCTTAAGCAAACAGAATTTCAGTGAAATATTCCCTCTTTATTACACTCTTCTATCTCAATGGGTTACAAGCAGACAACAAACACAGCCTCTGCCAAAAAAACTTCGAAGTCACAAACTCACTTTTCAAATCTAACAACAGTGTCCTTCGCAGAGAACGGTTGCTGTAATAGCCTCTAACATCAGCCAGTTGGCACAGGCTCTAAGACTATGCAGTGGCTTATTTTACACAATTTTGAACGTAAAGACAGCACTCTCAGACTCCCTGACTCTGAGTGATTACTTGTGGGCTCAGGTTAAGGCTGTCTGGTCCTGTAATAACTACCAAGAGCTTACAAAGGGCTAGCAAATTATTTCTTACAGCTTGTGTTACGATTAACTCCATGTCAGGATATGAGTAAGACAGTAATACTGAGGCAAAATAAAGCTAGGTAAGCTGGGTCATGCAGAAAGAAAAAGCCCCAGAGAAACTAAGACAAAGCAATATTTAGGCCAAAGTTTAAATTTTGTTGCCTTTTAAATCAGCCCCTCTGAGCAAAGGACATTGATAGAAACTAGAAGCAAGCTCTGAACAAGCTCACGGTGTATTCCAATATTAGTCATTTATGTGCTTAGAGATTAGAATAGAAAAACTGAATTCCCCTTTTTTAAAACAAAAAGGAATGGCTGTTGGGGGCCTATAAAGCTCCCGATTTCCACATCTACCATTAGAGCTGCTTGCAGCGGTGCAGGTAAGAGAAGAATGTTTGGTTTGAGGGTTGTTGAGTTGTGGGGCTTTTTTCCTAAATGCTTTCTTTTTGTAACTGCATAAGATTACTTTTAAAAAGAAACCCTTTTAAAGAGCACACATTGGTTACAGCAAACTATTTATTAGTGAGGATTGTTGAGTCCAGAAGGAAACTCCATATAAGAGTGAGAGACTGCAGAATTGGCTAGCAGGTGAGAGGTGTGGGCTTTTTCCACATACTCAGTTTGTAGTTTTATTCCCCTGCTTTTCCAGTATATTTACCAAAAATCTTTTTTTGCAGCAGCCATTTAGTTCTTATAAATCCTGAGAAAAATGACAGATGTTCACTCATGCTTTCTCCAAGGCTTTACTTTTCTCTCCTCTCATTGTCTTCCTTATCTAAAATACATATTTATCATGAGAAAAACTAAAGAAGGTGCACCACAGTTCATGCAACACATCTGAACTCCATGTCAAATGATTTTTATCATAGCATTAAAGGCACTTGTCACAGGTTAAGGAAGTAATTGAGGTTTCTGTGCGATCCATATAACAGAGATCCCTGCAGGAACAACCGCAAGGCAGGTGACCACCTCTCCAACTTCTTATGACCCGTCATAACTATTCCAGGAAAGAAGATAAAATAGGAAATTTCTTCCTTCCTAAATTTCTCGCAGAAAAAATATCTGCTATTGTATTCAGACTGGAGCAAAGATTTAGCTTAATATAGACAAAATGCTGCCTATTACCCTCAAGAGAAATAGTGAATGTTCAAAACCACCTACATGTCTATAGCCATCATCTACATAGTATCAGATGATGCAACACTGATTTTTTGCAAGTCCTTTTCTCAGGGAACCAAGGAATCTGACTCAGTAAATTGCTATTCAATTAAATCAGACAAAATCACAATTACTAAGTGTTAAATGAGGGAGCTGGCTAAGATCTTCTTCATATTTTATTGGCATGTCCTTGCCTTTCCTCATAATTTCCACAGCCACCCTTTTCATTCTTCTATAAAAATCCGTGAGAATGAAACCCCACCTAAATTCTTGGTTTTGGTTGCTTATCTTTTCTAAGGAACTGGTTTTAAGCAAACTTTCCACAGAAACAAGGTTTTAACACTGCCAGTCTTTCTGAGGACGGACGCTGTGACAGGAGGGTAGATAATGAGTTGGCTGCGAGCCCACCATGTCCGAGTGGTGGGAGACAGAAATGCTAAGCAAACATACGCCCTTCACTGTGATGAACAGGAATACATGATATAAATATAAGCTCAACCAGTCAAGTATGCACACACTTGAGGTTGCAGGGTTTGTTCAGCTGGGGTCAGAATCCTGTCCTTGTTCAAAAGTACTCAAATGTCAGTCCACTGAGAACAGACTAATACAGAGCACCAGAGAGTGATCTACCTGTGTAAGAATGTAAAAGTGCAGAATTTCTCATAGGGATGGAGACAAGTCATTTATTAAAAGTGAACTATCATGATTACCTGCCAAGACATCCAAATCTTTCCTTTCTTAGGAGATCTAGCACCTTTTGGTACATACAGAAAAACCCATTTTAAATAACACTTCCAGTAATTCTTGGAGAGCCACAGTACCACATATTGATCCACTCGTCCTCTGGCATGCAAAGTACCAGTTGCATGAGGTTGCATCCTCTACCTTTGATCCCAGACTTGCAATACTACTGTGGCTTCTTATTACTCTCCGCTATGAATAGCGTGGAAGTGCAGACATGGAGTATGCAAACAGCAAGACCATAAAGGACGTTAGGATTGTAGAACATGTTTCTACAATGATTCTAATGTGCAAGTCTTGGATACGTGACAAAGCTGTATCGCCTGCTCTGTGGTGACTGCCCTTATGTGTATTATTAAAACCGAAGAAATAATGAAGTTTACCATAGGACTCAGCATGTTAGGCTCAGCTAAATCACCTGATATATGCTGGAGGTTTTGACTGCACAGACTGTTTAGGCTGCAGCATCCTCATCTGATGTATTAGAGTTGGTTAATCCATGTTAACTTCATCATGAGCCTTAGAAACTTGGGTCTGGATCATGTTGTGAAGAAAATTCTTAAGTATTTAACAGTGTACTCATAAAGGCCTTGTACTGACACGTTTGACAACTGCAAACAAATTTTTGTTCTGTGATTACTCCCCAGAATTCATTAAGGCAAAGCATGGAGCAAGATACTGCAGACAGGAAAGTGTAGCAGAATCTAGTTCACTTTGATAGATAAACTAACCAAATAGAGCATCATTGTAAGTCTGTTTCCATCTTAACAAGAGAGCTGTATTTGCTGCAGTATGGCAGATGATAGTGTTTACACTCGTGAATGTGAGCCACTGCTCTTTCTGCGATACTGTCTCTCACCACGAGTTGCCGAGAGCGCTGCCAATCCACACTGTTAGCTGATATTTATCAAGCAGCATTCTGACCTTTTGTGCCTTCTCGCTCCCCCGGGGAGCATCCTGTGCCCGCATGCAAAGAAACACAGGACCCCAAAGGATACAAATAACAAAATATGCTTATTGACTACGGAAGAGCAGACGTCAACCTCACACAGTGATCACCTCGCTTTGATCAGAGCTTCATGCACCACTTACAGATGCCTAAAGCCAGTGTGTGTTTCTGACCCCCATACCTCTTCACAATTACTCAGCAGCACACAGTTTTATCCTGCAATGGTCAAGAGGACAACATGTGTTTGCCCGCTTTCCCTGGCTTGGGCTTTTGCCTTTATTGATTATGATCAGCTGTAAAGCCTGTGAATTCTGGGTGCTCCAGGGGTTTTCTTGACAGCTAACTAAGCCTGAGGCAAACACAGACTCATGCAGCTCAAAACAATCCTACCTGGGCTTCTTCCTCCTCCCCCTTCCACCATGCACTGCATTTAACAGTAATTGTTTATGATAAGGAGATTATAATTAGGAACATGCACTGGCGTAAGTGTCCAGCATTTCATATGCCAAGCATGTGCTACCAGCACAGTCAAGACACCTCCAAAGATTCTTTTAAATTTTTATGATTTTCTTACAGCAGATAAAGAAGCCCTTCCCCCTACACACACATACATTTATGCAGCTTAACTCCACTTTCTTGTGACAGCTGATTCAAATACAGCCCAAGTTACTAATGCTGCACAAATGAAGTTGTTGGTTCTTTCCCAGTAAGTAGGAGATAAATGTCACAGAAACCAGTGCAATGAACTTTCAAAATGGCAGCGAAGCAGAGAAATTCAGGGCTGACGATATGCACAGACAGCTAGCCAAAGTCTCATTCCTAGCCCAGTGTTCAACTGTGGGTGAGAGACAGTGTGCTGATCTTGCCTTTGTAATTGCTGTTCACACTGCATAGATTATTAAAGGATTTCAGAACATATATAAGAAAATAAGGGGAAGGTATGTAGAATATAGAGTTTCCTTACAAGCACACACAGGTCCACATAGACCCAGAGAAGACAACACTCCTGTAAGAAGGGGAGTTCTGGATTTGTAAAAGGCAGCAGAGGGAATGGTAATTTGAGACTTACGTTAACACTCTTTCTTTAAAAGTTGCTTATTCATTCAAGCTATCAACGTGTTGACTCATTTCTGTTTGGCTAGAGGTAATAGCTGTACTCTCCCATGCGCTCAAGTTTCAACCAAATTAGAGTGCAAGTTAGGATTCTTCGCCCCTGGCTGACAGTCTTACACAGCTGTCAAGACAGCAGAAGGCTTTCTCCAGGTAAATGAGAGATGTGCATTGCTATGGCACAGTTCTTGCTAATCCTTTTATCTGATGCTGCCATCAGTGAGACCCACCAAGGAGGAAATACATGCCATGCCCACAATTATACACAATCTGCTAATTGAGTTTTCTTGCAAAACAGTAAACTTCTAGGAAAAAAAAATGCTTTATGCTACTGACAGAATTAATGCCTCAGCCTTTTGGATCTCATTGCTAATGTAAAGAACAAAACCACTCCAGTTGCATATTTTACAGGATTTAGAGAAGAAAAAAGACTTTTTCTGAGATACAGGCACTTGTATAAACATTTTTTATAGTTTAGATTGGTCTGAAAGATGGCTGCTCGCCTGCATTAAATAGAGATGCAATCACCATTTGGAAGATGATGGATTTCACAGCAAATTATCAGGCAGTTACATACGACCTTACAGTTTCATCATTCTACCTAACTAAATGGAACTCAGTAAACAGATGTGTCTGAGAACCGTAAAGGCAGACTATACATTACCCAGCCTTTATCCACCAACCTATTCCATGTCATACAGAACAGCCTAGCCAAGACTCTAGAAATGCAAAGAAGCCTTTTAGCATTGCCCGTAAGATCAAGAGGCTTGTGATATTTTAGGTCCATAGTATATAGAAAGAGACCAGAAAATTTTCTGGGCAGTACTGCACAGTCTTCGTGGCAATGTCTGTAATAGCAGATAAGCATGCATCTATACATTATCATCTTCCCAACTCTATCACCAGCAGGGACACATGACAGAAGAGAAGAATTTCCAGTGAAGCTTCAGATGATGTGCTGTAGTAGCCAAGGAGTTGGTTTTCAAATGGTTTTCATCATGCGTGAGTTTGGAAAAATGCTGAAGCAGAAGAAATATATCAGGAATACATTTATTAATTTCATGATGATTACCTTTTTCCTCTAGCAATGTTACTTAATTCATCAACAAGTTAGTGTGCTCCAATAAAATGTTCATTTTCAGGATAGCAGAACATGCATGCACCTGTTGAAGGTTATGAAAAGCGCCATATTTTAAATTCACTAGACACAACTCAAAACAGCATGAGAGGTGTCTGACACCCTGAAATAACAGCTGCTGCCATCAAAACAAATGGTCTTTCTTACCTGCATATAGGATAATTGCTTGACGCAAATGAAGTGGATTGATCATCTTGCAGTGCAGGGTCTGAGGATCGGAATTCATCTCTTGAAGATGTTGTGGAGAAGACTGAAGTACACATAGGCATATATTCACCCCACTTAATTTCAGACTCTTAAACTATACATCTGAATTAAAAACTCATTTGCCCACAACTTTTACTAAGCAAGGAATATGCCAGAAAGTAATTTTGACCTTATCAACACGACTTCATCTTCTAGAGGTATGTGTGGTCTACCCTAAAAAGACCTCTAATTTAGGCATCTTGTGTTTGGATAGGCATCAAGCATCTGAAAACAAGGAGGGTGAAACTGGTCTACATTGAATTTATGTTAAAATATTACATAATTTCTCCTTCCAGCATGTCTTTTCTGCTGTGCAGATCAGTAAAGAACAATTTGGTCCACATCATACAACCTTCTGCCTCTGTGTTTCCCTCAGTTTCCAAGGTGTTAACAGTAATTGTCCCTCAACTCAGAGCAGAGCTGTAGTTCCCTGCTTCTCTCTATGTGCTAAGATAACAGTGTCCACCAATCCAGCTCTCACGGCAGACTGTTTCATCTTGTCAGTCAATGCAGGTGTGTCTTCCTTAGGAAAAAAAAAAATCAATATTAGTTATTATGAGAAGTAATGTCTAAGGCATGAGAAACAGCGTTAAATAATAGAAGCAACCCTAATGTTTAGGTTGCTCTTCAGTTATGAAACATTATGACCTTTGCAATGGAGCCTTTGCTGCAGATCTTTGAAATTCAGCAGATAAAGCCCTTGAGATAAAAAAAGTGCTTTCTCCTTTGTCTTCTGCAATTCCATTCGATTTTAGCTGCAATCTCAACTGTTAAAAAAATTTTAAAATCTCATTTCCTTTCTTTCCCTTGCCTTCTCCAGAATATAAGAACAGCTGCACTAAGTCAGACTACAGGTCCATCTAGTTCAGTTTCCGGCCTCTCTGACAGTGGCCAGTAGCAGATGTCTAGGGAGAACATATAAAATACAGGGCATATGCACAGTGATAGTCCCCTGTAAACCTCCCAGCTTCTGACAGTCAGCAGTTTCGGGACTTCCTGAGCCTAATTTAAAGCTCACCATTCTGAATATTTGATTAGATGGCATATTCCCCAAGTGCATTACTTTGCATCTATCAATGTGAATTTTGTCTGCCCAGTCATTCAGTATTATCAGATCATTTTGCAGTTTTCTAGACTCCATTTTATTTTTTTATGACTCTGAACAATTTTGTACCATTGTCAGTCTTGGTCACGTCACACTTCATCCCTTTCCCACACTACTTAGTAACACCTTAAGTGGCACAAGTTCTGGAAAAAGTCTCTGTGAGACTTAACCAGTAATCCCATGTCATTCTAAAAAAAAAACATTTATGTTTATTCTTAAATTTCTTGGTAATTTTCATCACATGATAGCTTTATTTCTTTAAGAAGATTTACCAAGGGCTCCTGACAAAGCTTTTTTTTTAAAAATTTTATATACAATATCAACCGGGGCAACTCTACCCACATGATTCTTTATTCCTTCAAAGAACTGAAATGGATTTGTGAGTAGACACTTTGTTGTTCAAAATCTGTGGTGGCTCCTTCCCACTGAATCTGTGTGTGTATTCATTCTCAGTTTTGTTATTGTTTACATCAGTTTTCCTAGTATGGAAAAAAAACCTAATGACTCATAACTCTCTGGAATCCATTTTAGATACTCCTGCCATGTTTGCATTCCTTATCCGAGTTCATTTAGAGGTTGTGGGTGAAAGGCTATGACAATTTGCTACCGCTCTTTGCACTGTTGCATAGTGAAACATCTCCTGTTTATACACGATTTTCCGATCCTTCCTCTAAGTCAACCTGCATAAAAGATCTCTCTTGTATGCAATCAGTGTCCTGCTCTCCTCTAGCCCACTGTGAGTAGGGTCCCAGGCTGCACACATGCCTCCACCTGAAGATTTACATGGGCAGAACAAAGCAGTGATGAGGTTGTGTCCTGTGAACCTCTATGATCTGTCTCACTTCCAAAGTTATCACTGGGGACAACTTTTGGAGCACTAAGCTCTGAAGGGTATTTAAAAGCTTTTAAAGTCATTATGAAATGCAGACTCTGTCAATTGCAAATTAAACACGACTTTTTCAAATTCTGCCTAATTAGGGGATCAAAAAACAAAGATGTCAGTTCTCTAAGCTACAAATGATGTTCATAAACTAGCAGCTGCTATTTATACCCCTTTCACATTGCAAAATGACTCCAGCCATTTGATTCAAGAAATACCTGCACAACTGTTTTGTGTTTGAAAGCAGCTGGAGGGTGAAAGCATCTTTGGTTTGAGTATGGCTGGCCTGTTTAATTCTGTTGCCCGATCAGTTTGTAAAGTACTATAAATCGTCTCCTTTTCATTGATACACCCTCTGGACACTGATACTAAGGCGTCTGCCAAACAAAAGGACTCCCTTCGGCATTTCTTGCAGGGGACACAAGTGTTGAGTGTAACAAATAAAGGGGAATTTTTTATCCAGGCTACTGAGCAGAGGCACTATCTACAGTGCTCCTTGGCTCTTTCATTTCTAGACAAAACAGCACAGACTGCACTGTAACTAGTGAGCTGATGCTTAATCTTCAGTTTAATGTGTTAGCTTTTCTAAACTGAATTCATGAACATGGATGACCCTGCAACCAGCACAGCAAAATAAAATGTTGTTTAACACCACACGTTAGTGAGTCCTATTAAAAATCTTATTATAATATCTAATATTTTCAGCTTACTATATATCCTGGTATTGAAAAGCTTGTGTATGCACAAATTGTCTAGGCAAATCTGAACAATTCAGAAAGTCAACAGAGATATGCAGCAGCTGAAACTCTTGATTTAAGGAGCATATGATTATTTTTGGCAACTAAAAAACGAATGAAGCTTTTTGGCAGAAATAGGGGCAGCTGTGATCAGCTTTAAACTCAGAAGAGAAACACCCGTATATGCCATATCTCACATGCACGACACAATGTACTAGCTTGAGATATCTACCAAATAAGTAACTATTGAATTTATAAAGTCTAAAAATTCAAAATAGAAATCAAGTACTTATTTACTAAAGTGTCAGCAAGGTTGATAACCTAGTACTTCAGCACTTTCAATCCACAGGGATACTGAAAACTACTTGCAACATTAAGCTCCAAGTATAAACAGTTTGCACCTAAGGCCTGAGTTTTGCTCAGCTAACACCTCTAACCCATATCCTCAGTCTTGGATCACACTTATCAGATCTAGACATTGTACAGTAAACACATAGTTATGAATTTTCATTCCATGCTAGTGTTGTTAGGGCATTCAGCAGAAAAAAGGTAACATCAATCTGGTCCTTGTTCTAAATTCGACAAAACTTCAAAAACCTCTGCCCCTTCACAGATGGAGGATGGTGGCAGTGCTTAGGCATGGAGGGGCAAGAGAAGAGATTCTTTTTTTTTTCTTGAGAAGTAGCTGGTCTGCTCTAAGCCCTTAAATTCACCAGAGGGATGGACACAGACAAAACTGCAGTCTTAAATGGAGGTAGAGTCAGAAAAGTTTCCACAGATTCTGAAAGACACTTGGTAGCTAATTAGCATGTTGTAACAAATTGTTATTATTATTTTTTTGCTAGAATATATTATTTCTAGAACTCCTGGTTCCCTAGGTAAAGATTTCACTGGCAAGCAATGCAACAGCTGTACAGTTCATTTGTCAATGATTCCTTACATCCAGAAGACAGGATGAAGCCACTGAGCAATTGTCTGCCCCACATTCAAAAATCACAGAACAAAAGTCACTAAGAAATTCATAGAATCATAGAATAGTTTGGGTTGGAAGGGACCTTTAAAGGTCACCTAGTCCAACTCCCCTGCAATGAGCAGGGACATCTTCAAATAGATCAGGTTGCTCATGCTGGCTCATGCCCAGCTTTTCATACCCCAGTACACCCAAATCCTTCTCAGCAGGGCTGCCCTCAATCCCTTCATCCCCTACCTTGTACTGATACCAGAGGTGACCCCAACGCATGTGCAGGACCTTGCACTTGGCCTTGTTGAAACTCGCAAGGTTCACACGGGCCTACTTCTCAAGCTTGTCCAGGTCCCTCTAGATGGCATCCCTTCCCTCACGCATGTCGATCACACCACTCAGCTTGGTGTCATCTGCAGACTTGCTGAGGGTGCACTTCATCCCACTGTCTATATCATTGATGAAGATATTAAACAGTACCAGTCCCAATATGGACCCCTGAGGGACACTACTTGTCACCAATCTCCATCTGGACTGTGAGCTGTTAACAACTACCCTTTGGATGTGACCATCCAAACAATTCCTCATCCACCAAACAGTCCATCCATCAGATCCATATCTCTCCAGTTTAGAAAGAAGGATGTTGTGGCAGACCATGTCAAAGGCCTTAGGGAAGTCCAGATAGATGACATCCATTGCTTTTCTCTTGTCCACTGATGTAGTCACTCCATCATAGAAGGCCACAGGTTGAGGAGGCAGGTCTTGCTCTTGCGGAAGCAATGCTGGCTGTCTCAAATCACCTCCCTGTCCTCCATGTGCCTTAGCATGGCTTCTAGGAGGATCTGTTCCATGGTGTTGCCAGACACAGAGGTGAGGCTGATAAGTCAGTAGTTCCCAGGGTCCTCCTTTCTACCATTTTTAAAAATGGGTGCAATGTTTCCCTTCTTCCAGTCACCAGGGACTTCACCTGACTGCCATGACTTATCAAATACAATGGAGAGTGACTTGGCAACTCCATCAGCCAATTCCCTCAGGATTCTGGGATGCATCTCGTCAGGTCCCACAGATTTATGTATGTTCAGGTTCCTCAGGTGGTCACTAACCTGATCTTCTCTCACAGTAGGAGGGGCTTTGGTCCCCCAGTCCCCATCTTGTGGTCCATGCACTCAAGAGATGCGGGAAGAGAGGCTGTCAGTGAAGACTGAGGCAAAAACGTCATTGAGTACCTCTGCTTTCTCCTCAGCCATTGTTACCAGTTCACCAGTCTTGCTCTTCAAGAGGGGTACGCTTCCTTTGACCTTCCTTTTCTGGCTGACATAGCTGTAGAAGCCCTTATTACTCTTTGCATTCCTTGTCAAGTTCAGCCTCAGCTGCGCCTTGGCCTTCCCGTCCCCATCCCTACACAACTGGTCAGCATCCCTATACTCTTCTCAGGATACCTGTGCCTGCCTCCACTGCCTGTGCACGTCCTTCTTGTGCTTAGTTTGACCAGCAGGTCTTGACATAGCCATGCCTGTCTCTTGCCTTTCTTTCCTGATTTCTTACACCTGGAGATGGGGAGCTCTTATTCTGTACAGAAAACATTCTTAAAGATCTGCCACCTCTGTTCTTCTCCTTTGTCTCTGAGGGCAGTTTGCCAGGGAGTCTCATTGACAAACTCCTTGAAGAGCTGGAAGTTTGCTTTCCTAAAATTCAGGGTCCTGACTTTACTCTTTGCCTGACCCATATTCCTCAGGACTGCAAACTCCACCAGTGCATGATCACTGAAGCCCAGGCTGCCTCCTATCTTGACATCACAGAATCACAGAATCACAGAATAGTAGGGGTTGGAAGGGACCTCTGTGGGTCATCTAGTCCAACCTCCCTGCCGAAGCAGGGTCACCTACAGCAGGCTACACAGGACCTTGTCCAGGCGGGTCTTGAATATCTCCAGAGAAGGAGACTCCACAACCTC
>Ga0065711_1006515_pt1 | contig 36879 bp, 20 predicted proteins | sample Hoacrofraction12_FD_59098 | JGI IMG/M metagenome (GOLD analysis project Ga0065711, IMG submission 59098) | Hoatzin crop microbial communities from Cojedes, Venezuela - Epithelial fraction 12 v2 (version 2) | ecosystem: Host-associated > Birds > Digestive system > Esophagus > Crop | place... | reverse complement strand
CTAACTGGGACAAAACTGCAGCCATCGCCACACCAGCAAGTTAAGGGCTTCGAGTTCTCTCTCCCTCTTACGTGCATACCTATTGCTTTTACTAAGAGGTCTCATTTCCAGTAGCTCTGCAAGTCTTTGACACTGGCACCTGAGACTGAAAAAAATATTGCAGGTTTTATGTGAAAGCCCAACTTGCTTTAAATGCTGCAATCTAATCTAGACCTTTTTTTTTTCATATATACCTGAATCTAACAGAACGATGATAAAAGCCCCTGCAAATAATGAAGATACTTTATCCCATCAGGTAATATATCTGAAGTTCTTCTATTGCATATTTCAAAGCTAATATTATCTTGGTAGCTATTGCATGCTGAAGCCTGATTTAAACTCAAGTCACAGATGTATTAGTGCTGAAAGGCAGCCTATCTGCTTGGTGAGTCTCAGAAAAGAAGTGTATCGTGGGCAGAGAAAAAGCAGCTTGCTTATGCTATAGCTTAGAAGCAGCGCATCCTCCTCTGCCAGGAGTAGCAACCCTGGCCAGTCTGCGCGGAGGAGACTTCAGGCAGGCCAAGCGTGGTTTGGGCTGTGGCGTGCCATGGAGCAGATGCCTTAACCAAGGGGCGTGTTGGGAAGGTCTGCGCTAGACCAGTCAGATGAGGTTAGGAAAGTGGTGGCAGTTGCTGTTTTGTGAGAGTCTCCTAGAGGAGCCAAGCTCAAGAAAGGTTTAAAACCTTCAACGGAGTTGGGTATCTCACTGCAATTCAGAGTAAAGCACCTGCTCTTGAAGGTGCGCGCTTCCAATCTAATTCACCTCACCTCTCAAAAGTCCTTTTGAGCTACTTCAAGCAGTTTCCTTGACCATTATGGGTTTCTGAGTCCTATTCACAGTGGGAACAGTGAACAAGTACATCTTTAATCATCGGACAGTCTAGTTTTCTTCAGGTTCTTCCTGGCTGCTGGCAGATACTTCTCCAAAGGAGCCTTTTTTCAGTGGAATGGACAGTTGGTTTTGATCTGATCCTCTCAAGATGATGGGCAGGGCTGTCACTTAAGCCCACAAGAATCGTTTCTCTGTCCAGAGCTAGTTAGGTAAGACATCTTGCTGTCAGTTCTAAAACCAGCTGTCACTATGTAACTGTTGGAAGTCCTACAGACTTGGGTATCCTAGAAGGAAAATGATGTTTATTTTTTTACTATTATCTTGCCTCTTAACACATGCCATGAAAGAGCTGAAAAAGTTTGAAATGCTCTCTTTTGTGCCAATTTTCTGATTACCCTGCAGTCTTTGGAGCAGCTCAAGGGCTATGGATTTCCACTACAGCTGGCCAGTAAACACTTCTATTACATGAAAATTCTGGCAAATTTTTCATTAAATGAAGCTGTCATTTGCCTTTGAATCCAAGTTTCTTCTGAACATCAAGCTGATATTGCATATGAATCCTTTCTAATTGTTGGTTGGGGTAGGGTAAGAGTTCTAAAAGCTTATTTTGACAAATTCTGCTTTTTTTTTTCCCCCACCTATTTCTCCATACTTTTGGTTTACTAGGCAGGGCAAGTTCAGTGTTAAGTCAGTCAGCAATGTTTTAACTGCAAGTGTTAGACTGGACTGCATCTGTTCTGCTGCGACTGTGTTCTAGCAGAACGTTACTGACTATAGCGTGGCCGATTTCATACTTCTCAGGTGCACTTCACGCCTTGCATGCTGCTTCTTAAATATACATCAAGGAGGCTATAAGCGGCATAGACACAGATCCAAACTGCAGTTACTTCTGCTCTGAAGGCCCGTTTTCCGGTGTAGGGATTAGTGCTTAGCGGGCACATAGAAAATAAAATCCTCCCCAAAGTTTTGCTTCTGCATATTTAGGGAGTATCTCCACTGAAAATGGTAGAACCGGTGAATGAATTTGACTACAGTGATTAGCTGTGCACATTAAGACTAGTATGAAGGTACAGCTTATAGTTGGAGGAGTTTGGGGGGGGGGAAGCAACTCAGGTACTTCCGTGGTTGAATGTAGTGTGATTTAAGAAGCCTGAAAGGAAACTTTCATCTCCTGCCAAGAAACAGAATAAAATAAATTCTAGAACCTTTGAGAATAACTTTCAGTAGAGAAATTAGGATAAATTCTTGTCCCAATTTAAATAAAATTCTGTTGAGCAGGGTTCTACCCAGCATACAGATTTCCAGCTTCCTTTGACTAAAGCCTAAAAAAAGATTAAAGCTCCATGGCAACTGCTATCTTAACTCCTGACAGCCATAGTATAAATTACATCTTGGAAAAACCTAATACTGAATGTTTTATTTAGGTCACCAGTCAGGCTAGGAAATGGTAGGCTTACAGATACCACCCCAAAGTTCGTTTTGCCCCTGCACGGTCTCAGTGAGGCAGAGGTTTTTGCAGGAGGCAAACTGGATGCTATATAATTATATGCAGCATGAATTTAAAAATCTGACAAGTTTTGAGTGTGTAAATTTGTTTCACACTTTGGGGGGAAAAGACTGCAATCTACTTCCAGCTGTAATCTTCCGGTGAGGAAGACAGCAAGGTTCATCTGGAAGACAGCAGCCCAGGCAGGTACGGCGTGAGGTTACCACAGCAGCGGCATTTGCTAGCAGTGGAGGAACAGTATTGGTTGGTTTGTTTATTTTTTTTATGGAGGACGGAGATGGACAGAGGTTGTGCAATTAATTCATTTGCCCACAGGTGCCCCAGCATTCTTCATACTTGTGCCACAGAAGCGATGTGTCCCTTTTGGACTTGTACGGAGATCCTGCTTTCTTGCTGTTTGAGGTTAACAACGCATAGGTTATTATTTGAGTGATGGGAGTGAATATAAATGGACATTAAAAGTCTGGAGTAAAGGGAACCTGGGGTAAACAACAACAACAAACCTCCAGTTTCTGCTATTTGCATTAAGATTGTCTGGTACTCTTATTTTCTTAGTTACACTTTCTTGTTCTTTAACTATTTTTGACCCTGTCCTCTGTGGACTAGGTGCTTCTCAGGCCTTGAAGAATGCCTTTAATTATTGTCTGAGGCACACTTTGTCAGAGCCATTAAAATAGCCTGGTGCCCAAGACAGGGAGGGATCGGTAACTGGGATCATCGATCCTCCAGTGCAGGGCCAAAAAGGGGGGCTGCATGCTCCCTAGTCTGTCAGCTGCTGCTGGACAGACGCAGAATTATTCCGAGGCTCCTTTTGACCTTATCGGATAGCAAAGCTTAAGTCCTCAGTATCCCATTTAAAAGGAGAAGGTACCCATCATTTCTCAAATAAAAATAAACCTGAGATAATATCAAAACCATACTAGAGTGGCAGCCCGCTATATACCTACATTATTGCCTACTTAGAAATTTTTGCCTTGTAAATGTTTAATACTAACATGCCAGCTATTACTGGAGAAGGATGGGAAATGGAATTGTAGAAGCATTACTGGTATAATAGTCGGTTTTACAGACCTGCAGGTAGGACTGCTTTTGCCCTTTGCTCCAGCAGCTGGAGTTTGCTGAGCACAGTATAATGTACGCCTTGGTACCCTGCAATAATGGTATGCCGGTGTTCAAATGGAGCCCAACCCTTTATCCTGTGAACAGATAACAGAAACATACTCAAATACACATAGATAGTAAATTCTATGAGAAAAAAACTAAATATGTTTCTTCCTCAAAGGTGTATTATCGAGATGCTAACAAACAGTTGCATTGTCAGTTAACCAGTAGAGCTGGGACAAGGGGTGCAAAACAGTCTCACTATTAAATGGCTTTTGGGAGAGTCTTTAAGAAGTTTAAGAAACAGTAAATTACTTGGATTTCTGAGTATCATTTAGAGCTTTGCAATTTCTGCATTGGTGAAGAACTTAATTTCATAAAGCTTGGAAATGTTGAATAATAATTGAGCATTTTTGAAATAAAAATGCGTATTTTGGTTATGATTTTTGATGCAGTAATCTGTAATCTAATGATAGTATATGCCGGAGTTGCAAATTTCATCTACATTATGATTGCCTTTTATTTAGCAATAGAAGGTAAGAACAATATTGAGTCTTTCCCCTCTTACACTATTAAATTAGTAGTAGTAAACTGTGAAGGTACTGCTGGAGGATTTTCTGTAAAGAACATTGCAATAAATTTTGTGGTATCATCTCAGCTATTCTAACCTCACCTTGGGAAGATGTTCCCTCCCCCTTCCCAAAGCCCTGCAGCTCAGGTAAGTCAGCAGAGCACACGTTGGTTCCTGTGCCCTGCGTGCCATGGGGAGCGTGCTGGACATGTCGCCTGGTGAAGCTTTATGAGCCACAGGGCTCACCTTCCTGTAAACACGCTATGCACTTCTGAAACCTGCTGGAGGATAAAACACGATGCTTCCTGGAAAAGTCACATTTTAAGTATTTAAATTTTTCTTTGGAGACATCCTGAATGTTTTGTCACGTGCTTGTGGCTGTTGCCACGGAGACAGAATTGGTTTGGGGGAAGCAGGTCAGACTGAAGTCTTGTATTTAATAAATTTTTTTTTTTTTTTTGCTAACACCTCTCCTGTATTTAATGACTTGTCATCGGTACTTGCTGGCATGAGGTACAACAGCAGAGAAGAAAACACCCACGGATTTCAAAGGCTTGGCTTTGTGGAGTGCATCAGAGTAACTGAACTGCACCTTCAGTAGCTGCCAACTGTAAAAGGCCATTAAAACTTATGAGAATTAAATGAACTGAGAAGAAACTTAAAACTTTTTTCTTAACAATTCAAATCATGTAGGTCCCTCACAGGAGGAATGGCCTGACTGTAACCAGAAACATTCCTGCATCTGTTCTGTCTCTGGATGAAGGATTAAAAAAAAAAACCAACAAACAATTAAATTCTGATATTTGGAATACAGTCTCTAGGCAGAAGTTTATCTGAAAAAACTCAGTAGGCAAAAGTTGTTATTAAATTAAGATCAGGTTAGTATGCTTGCCAAAACAACAGATCATTTGGTAAGACTCCTTCAGCCTTATGGCCCAAGTCAATCTGCGTATAAAGATATGTGAAATATGCCCAGATTATAGTCCTAGTTCTCCTTTGCACTAAATCAGGCAGAGCTTCTGAATGGAATTATTTGATGAATACAAAAATGGAACTACTGCCATTTGACTCTTTGTAGCTGAAGCCAAGTGTTTTTTAGGCTGACAGGGTGCATTCAAACACCTTTTATTTTCCCACTGATATTCTTTCCTAACAGCTTGCGCCTTTCCTCTCTGCCCACTTCTTCAAAGGTGTTGTGCAGTCGTGCTCTTCAGCAGATGCTTCATCTCCTATTCAACAGCCTGAATAACTGCTAAGACCGAGGTGCAATTTTAGATGGTGGCCTTGGCAAAATACGGAATCTGCACAAAGCAGGCTCTGTCTCTGTTCAAAAGCTGGCTCTATTAAAAAAATTTAAAGAGCCATGAACCTATAATGATGTTGAAACTGTTTATTTTTGCCTTGCATAGCAAAAATGAGGAGAGGCAGCGGGTACAAGCTCCTGAACTAAAGCCAGTCATGCAGATACTAACTAATGAGGTGGCACTAAGCTCATTCCTGTAAGACACTGCTTGTGTTTTCAGCAAAATGCCCAAGTTTCTACTGAAGGCTTAAGTGCATCAACTGAAAGCATCTAATTAAGGTATCCTAGTTGAAGTCATCTAACTCAAGGCTCTAAATGTGGCTAAGCTTCTGCTGAGTCAGCATTCTTGCACTCCATGGGAAGTAACTGAAGCAGTAACTGCGGTACTATTTCTGCCACACTTCTGAACCGCGTAGGAAGATACAACATTTAATGGAGTGTTAGAGTTTCAGTTGAAGATGGTGCTGATATAGACCACTCCACTGAAACAGACTGTATAATAGCTTTGGCACAGTTTTATTTCACTGTATCATTTCAAGCAGATCTCTGTTTCAACCTTAAATAAAACCCATTAGAAATCACCACACATGCTGTTATACTTGGAAAGATCACGAAACAGCACAAATGTAGAGGCTGAGCAGACTTCCAATAGCTCTAACTAAAGGGCGTGCATAGGTTCTCTCAGTTGTCTCATTACTACCCTGCAAGACTTAAAAACTCTTTCTTCTGCGTCTTATTTTCATATAAATGTAGGCACTAGAATCCTGTCACCTTCTACTGGAGTCTCACTGGATATTTTGGGATGGCTGGGTGCCTTTATCACTAAATTCTCCCTAGATCCTTTTATTTTGTTTGATGCCTGGGCTTCTAAATTGGACCTTGTTCAGCCCAGCTTCTCCCCATGTTGTTTGTGTCGCTGTGATTAGATTATTTTAGTCCAGAGGGGAATGACCATCACCTACTTCAGCTGGGAAAAGAGGGGGCCATTCACAAACAGTCATACTTAAAACCCGGGTCCCATATAAAGGGAGCACTGCTTAATAAAGATGACACACAACAAATCATGCAACTCTTTAGTGCCCAACATTCCTGCCCTTTTCCAGTTTAGAAAATCAGAACATGTAAGCAGACACTAATATATTTGTCATTATAAAACATCAGTTATCTGTCATTTTTCTCATTTCTTAAGGTAGCAAAAACCTGGCAAGATGACCAGCCATAGTTTTATCGTACTTAGTGAAAGGATACAAGTGGAAGAAAATTATGTCATTTGGTTTGAAAAGATAACTCAAAGTAATTTCTACAAACGTGTAAAATCCTTGACTTCTCAGGAGAAGTGCAAAATCCTTGACTTATCAGGAGAAGCACAAAATCTATTAACTTATTCTTTGCAGTGCATGAAGTTACTTTATCAGCATTAGCCAGCTTCCTCATTTTTCCTTTCTGAGCAAGTGATCTGGTAGAGGAACTTGATGGTTGTGAAGTGTACCACTGATGTAATAACAAAAGAGGAACATATTCAGGAGTTTACCCATTTTCCATCATGACTCCAAAAACAATTCTACTGGCATCATCTGTAATTGTCAAGCAGTACACATCTGGCTCATTTTTCAATAATTCTTAAACCTAAAATTTAGAAAAATAGTCATTTTAAGTACCTGACAGGTAAACACCTCTACTATTAATCTGATACTAGTCTTACGGAATAGCACTTCAATGATTGTTTAATATCGTACAATAATCAATGACAATTAAAAAAGCCCTAGGATTTGAAGAGAGTAAGATCAACATGTCACTAATTTTGCACCATTGCAAAAAAACCAAATCTTGTGAGATGAATAAAGAGGAATGCTGTTTTAAGACTTGTTCAGTAGTTATATACCATTCGGTTTTGGAAACCGCACTTGAGGGTGGATGGCGTTCAAATAAGCAACGAGATAGAGAAGAGGTGTAGAAGACAATGACTTCTAATGAAAAACAGAACAAAGCCTAGAAACAAGAGGACTGAAGTCAGTAGTCCTCAGTAATGTGACAGTTTGCTTCCGAGAGGAAAGGGACAATCTAAGTGAAAAGGACAATAATTAATGTCCTTCAGACGGAGCACTGAAGGCTTAAATAGGACACGAGGGAGAAAACAAAACAAAAAAGAACTGTCCAACCATAATGACAGTGAAGCACTGGAATATACTGCTTTGGAAACTAAAGATCTCCAGTGATGAAGATGCTACAAGGCAGGCTACACAATCATGGCAGTATCAGTTTAATTATAACTGATCGGGCAGGGGAAATGGTTTGGATCAGCAGTTCTTGAGCTGTGGGAAGGCACTGACATATGTTTGGAGGCCCAGACAAAGCTCCAGGAGAATTTAATCTGATATTTCTCCTTCTTCTTACCTTTTCCCCTGAAAGTTCTCTCTGAAAATCATTTGAAGAATGCAGCATTTACTCTCAGCCATCCGGACAGGAGCGGAGCAGAGCCATCGGCTCCATCCCATCTAAGGGCACGTTCAGAGCATCGCCAGTGGCCAGCTGGGTGGACACTTGCTGCATGTTCCTTGCATTCCCCTGGCAAAAGTGCTGGACTGTGTTGACGGTTGTGCCACAAAGTCCATGGGGAAGGGTGACCTTTTTCTTCCCAGTGACGTGCAGAACCACAACTGAGGAACATTTTAAAGGCACAGGATGTGAGGGGTGGTGCGATTTCCCAGGGGCATCGAGACTTGGATGAGGGAGAGGAAGCTCCTAACGATACCTGGCGATTCAGGTGATGGCTGCAGAACACAGCTACCCAGGGATGAGATTCTAGCTGTTGCACAGAAGTATGACCTCTTTGCTGGAGTGAAAATAGCGATGTTTGTATATATGAAGGGCCTGTCCCATGACAGTAGAAAGATAGGCCCAATAATAATAAATTTCAGTGCTGTTGCAATAAATGACCTCCTAAATGGATTCCCAGCTCTGCTTTCTGCTTGTTGCATATGTAATTAATTAATAACAAAACGGTTATATTCTCCACACTCATACAAAATTTGATAGATGTTCAGGTATTTTAAGCAGGAAACCTGGATACTATGCTCTGGTTTCTACCTATTCAAGAAACACCAGAATAATGTTTCACAGTATTTTCTCTGACAAATCTTAATTTTTGATGGAAGGGACTGGCAAAATGAGTACGTGAATGCTCTGGTTTCGAAGTTCCACAGTATGATACAGTCGATTGTCTCTTCCTCAGTGTGGCGGGAAAGCACCAGACAGCGGCCCATGTAGCTCCAGGCAGTAACGTATAGAAAGAGGATGGCTGTGCTGGTTTCAAGAAGATGGAGTTGGCACAGGGCTTGCAAACTGACCTCGGAGAGATGGTGCACGTGGTATGAACACACTGTGACCTAGGGAGGAGGAGATCGTCTGGCAAGTCAGTCACAAGCTCAAGAGCTTTTTGCAGATTTATGTCAGCACTTTTTGTTTTTATGTCATTTAGATCTAATTAAAAATACATACCCTTTTCTAAATCCAAGCGTATTTTTTTGTAGAAGTGGTTAAGTGGCATTGGTGTTGGTCAATGAACCTTAAAACAAGATTGACCTCTAGGCATAAGTCATTTCATATGGACATACAAATTATTGTATATGTACATATAAGCACTCATAATAATTTCTCCAGCTGAAAGCCAACCGTACCCTGGGCTGCATCCCCAGCAGCGTGACCAGCAGGTTGAGGGAGGGGATTCTGCCCCTTTACTCCGCTCTGGTGAGACCCCACGTGGAGTACTGTGTCCAGCTCTGGAGCCCCCAGCACAAGAAGGACATGGACCTGTTGGAGCAGGTCCAGAGGAGAGCCATGAAGATGATCAGAGGCCTGGAGTACCTCTCCTATGAGGACAGGCTGAGGGAGTTGGGGCTGTTCAGCCCGGACAAGAGAAGGCTGCAGAGAGACCTTCTAGCAGCCTTCTGGTACCTGAAGGGGCCTACAGGAAGGATGGAGAGGGACATTTTACAAGGGCATGGAGTGATAGGACAAGGGGGAATGGCTGTAAACTAAAAGAGGGCAGATTTAGATTAGATATTAGGAAGAAATTCTTCACCATGAGGGTGGTGAAACACTGGAACGGGTTGCCCAGAGAAGCTGTGGCTGCCCCCTCCCTGGAAGTGTTCAAGGCCAGGTTGGATGGAGCTCTGAGCAACCTGGTCTAGTGGAAGATGGCCCTGCTCATGGCAGGGGGGTTGGAACCAGATGATCTTTAAGGTCCCTTCCAACCCAAACTATTCTATGATTCTATGATTCTACAATCTGTCTGTTGACTCAATGCAGTGACAACTGAGAAAATCAAGGCAAGTCATTTCAAATGAACACAGGGCTGAGACTATCTACAGTAAGTCAGACAGGAAACTCTCCACAGTAAAGCCAAACACAGCCTACCAGTGATACTTTCATATGCAGATGACAATAAATAGCAAAAATTATTAATAAACTTTTCAAACTTGTGAAAAAATGAATTCTAGTTACAGCACAATGAAACCGTAAAATTCTTATTACAATTTAAAATTTGTTCTTGAGGAAGGAAAACCATAGAATTTCTGATTAGAAAATTAATCATCAGTGTAAATTAACCAATCAAATGGTGGACTTAATTATGATTATGACCCCAGAGCACTTACCTATTTGAGACTTTCCTCATACCAGATCACAATGGAAACTATGGAGTGAAAACAAGATAGAAGTAAGTGACATCATAATAATAAAAAAAAGGAATACAAAGCAGGACAAAATAGCTTCTCAGCATTCTAACAGTTGTTACATAACATATCCATCTCTTAGCAGAACAATGTCTTGAGATTTGAGAGAAACTATATAAACAAGATGCATCAGGATGCTTTCTCAACTTTTCATTTCTAAGCAAGTACTGATCAAGTTTCCTGTCTTAATTCCCTTGCACCTTTCCTGTAGGGTCCAAAGTTCTGAAAAAATATTAAATATTGGCATTTGTCACCTGATACAACCTTTTCATTACATTCATTGAAGCAAAATTCCTCAGAAGGAAGGATGCACAATTTACTTTATAGGTGATCACTGCAATTCTAAGGCTTCTGGAAAACCTGCTTCCTTCTCATCTTTTGTATATCATAAGCAGGTGGGGATAGACTGCACCTTAAGTAACTGCTGTGAACGGCAACGGTAGATTGAAGATAAATTCCTTGCGCTCAGTCAGAAGTCAAAACAGGCTGTCTGCAGCTCCAGCCCTTAAGAGGTGAACGGAAAGTAGTGAGGAAAACCGTCAGCGTGCTCACCTTCCCTTCACCCAGGACTGCCTCACCAGTCGACAAAACTTAGGGGTTACAGATGGAAAAAAGATTGGAAACCACTGGTTTAGACTGATGTCTAGGGAGATAGTAGTGTTACTTCAATAGTATTTAAGTAAGCCTAGTCACAATTCCTCCTTCCCACTGCTCAGGCAGCTAGGGTCACCAATTCTTGCAGTTGAAGGAACATAACTGTGCATCCATCTGGTCTTTGTCTCTTTGATCTCTCTGCTTCAAGACAAGGATAACCTGGCTTTGAGGAAGGTTACAATGACCTCATTTACTTATTCTATTAATTCACATTTCAGTGCAAATCCATGGCCTGGACACTGGATGTTTCAGCTCCAGCCCTGCCAGTGCTCAAGAAGTTAAAGCTGTCACCTGTCGCTCCCTTGCTCATTCTGCTTTCGTGTGGGGTCTCCTGGTACAGGTCCCTGGTGGCCTTTGACAGAAGATGGCCTGCCAGACTAGGTTGCTGCAGAGTTTTCTTCGTATTCTGGCTCAGCCAGCCCTTTACAAACAGTTTCTAAATTCCCAACGACGAAAAGGTCCCTGGCGAAACATCAGGATTCCTTGATATCACATGAACCCTGTTCTGGGAACAGCACCAAAAGATCTTATCCAAACATTCCTCACAAACCTCACAAACGCTAGGGAAAACCAATTCAGTCCAACAGGCACAGGCAAGAACGAGTTGCGTCTTTCTGCTACAGTGAGGTCTTTATTAGAGGGTTTTATCCCCAGAAGGTGATTTCTTTTGTCTTCCTCCATTTCTGGAAAAGGAGCCTGAGCTGACAGTTTGGGTCCCACAGTGGCTTTGAAACTAAGAAGTACAGCTGACCTTATCCAGATGGAAAAGTTTCCACTCAGATACACAATATACTGTAAAGAATTGCTCATTTTCAGTTTCTAATTCAATTTAGAGACACTTCCATGAGTGTCTGATGGATTTTAAGAGAATGCCCTTAATGCTAATGACTACTGTGACTCCAGAAGACAAAAAAAAAATTAAGATGGTTGACTGAACAATCATTCTATTTAAAAGTATTTAGCAGTTCGTTGTACGGAGCCTGAACATATGATTTGTTCTATATGCAAAACTTCATGGGTGATGGAGTCAGTGCCAGAGACAAACTCTTACCTATTCTCAGAGAGGCGCAGCAGTACCCTCCCTCAAGAATCCTGTACTCTTTACTTTGGCACAGAACGATCTAATGGCCTGACTGTTTCTTCTCATACTTCTGTTACAAAAGGTCATAAGTTAACAGAGTAAAAATATAAAAAACCCCACCTTGCCTGCTTCCTGTAATAATTTATCAAAGTAAATGTCTTAATTAGGTTTTACAGACATGTAAAAAAAAAATCCATAAGGATGCACATCCCCCCTCAACTTACTTTCTGAATAAATTTGCATTTAGCCCCTGAAAAATGAGTGTCAGAGAACCCGTAAGAGAGGCCAATCCTTTGTCTGCAAAGACAAAGAGCTTTGTTTCCCTCACCAGCACAATTTCGGTGCTTTCTACGAGCCCCTCTTCCATTCAGCATGGCATTTTGATTTTACTGCATTCCACACTGCAGTCACTCCAGCACCGAGGTTCCTGCACACAACGTCTCTCCGAGGCAAACCCCCAAACACCCACCAATCTCTGACTAGTGATTATTCGTCCTACAGAGTTCTCCCTGTTATGTTTTAAAGCTTGAAGTGGCTTGGTTTATGGCCCTTCTGAACACTCCCATGACAGCGATCTCCAGTTCCCCAGCACAGATAGATACGCATCCAGTTGCAATGTAGAGCTGAAATCCTGGCCTCACTGAAACCGGTGGGAATCAGGAGTTCACTTTTGGAGTTCTGAGCTCTCACCATTAAAAGAAAAATATTTTTCTTCTTCTTTTTTTTTTTGCTATAATTTGGCTGAGACACATTCTAAAATAGTCTCCACATCAAAGGAGTTGAGAGGATGAGTCCTTGGCTAACTTTTAACGTTCGACTTGTTTTTAACTGGATGATTCCAGCAGTGGTTAGCCTTGTGTTCATTTATGTTCGCTCTGAATCCAGCCCCTTGCAATGTGTAATCTACTTCAGAAACAGGCGAGGCAATTCAGGCACAAGTTACAGGAATCAGTATACTTTGTTTGCTCTTTTTGGCAGAACCACCTTCTAAAGGGTTCAGTCATGTTTCCCAATACAACCTCACGCCTGTCACGTTGTCTTGTCTGCTACCCGCCCTAATCTGACAGAAAGAGAATGTGTAAACATCAAATACCTGTCTATTTTGAACTTGCCTGCGACAATTCTGCACAGCCACAAGGTCTCAAATTCCATTTGTGCTTTTCCCCTTGTTTGTAGTAACAGTCAAAAGCTGGTCACTGATCTTTGCAGCCAAGTTCCACGTTTGAAGGTAGTTCTCTCCACCACAAAAGGCGAAACAAAGAAGTTCAGGACAAACACCTTCATATTTAAGGTTAAATTGGAAAAAAGAACCCAAAACAAACCAGTGCATTTGTAGCACAGGAATAGAATATTCTGCAATTAACACGTGTGTCTGTGGTTGTTCTACTGGGGCTATCTTGTGAGGTTGCTTAACTGGTCTGCCAGAATTTTGCTGTCCACCTTTTTGGTAAGTACACAAAGGCCAGGTATGCAAATGTCTGCAATGGTGATCATTTCACTTTCTAGGTCAAGTACCGGGAGCTGATCAGTATGTGTAAAGCCTGATGTGATCTGGCTTTGGAGAGAGAGAGAATGTAGAAATCAGCAAAATTTTCTCTCTGCAACTGTCTTACCACCACAACTGTGTTCAGAAGGAATGTTTCCACATATCTTTTCCTGAGCTAAGCTGCACAGGATTTAAGGACTTGGAGATTTTTTAGCATAAACCATTGTTTGACTTTAACACCATCAAATACACATTTGAATCTTGTATTATTTACAAGAAGATATAAAATGTATATTCAGTTACAGATCTTTGATCATAGTATTCAGTTTACTGATAAAGGACTGAGATAGACAGCAGCAAAAGCTTGAATTCAGCACTGAAAATCGAATCTTTGGTTTCCAGAATGTGGAGATTTTTAGGGTTAGAGAGTACATTTCAGTGATAAAGAGCAATCATAACCTTTTTAAGGTTATGATTAAAAACTTTTAAGTTTTTAAACTTCATTTAAATTCTCTTAAAGTTCCACAAAATTACCATGAAACTTGGTTCGGATCTCTTGCATTCTCACGAGAATGAGTACACCTCTTCACCACTTCAGCCCGTCTCCTTTGTCACATGATTGATTTCAGAGCACTCCACTCATTTGGTGTCCAGTTTTTAACCGCATGGCACGCTGTTTTTCATTGCAATCTTGTTACAGATGTTCATGTGAGACAGTAGGAAATTAAATAATGTACCATAGTAAAGTAGAAGAGATTATTGAAATAATAGAATGACGTATAATAAATAAATAATAATAATGACAGTATTGCTAGTTTGAGATTTCCATTTGCATGATCCTTTCGGGAGTGAATCACTCCAAAGAAACAATTCTCCTTTATTTAACAAATGGCAACAGAAACAAAACCACTCACCTCCAAGACGAACTGAAGGTAACTCGGCCGCATGCCTCTGGTCTTCAGATACCAGAGTATTATCTCAGTGGTGTTGGTGCCTGGAACGCGGCTGAGCGCCACGAGATGATAGCCCAGATGATTAACGAAGCAGGTGTAAACAAAGTCATTGCACCAACCCCAAAGAGCGCGAGAGCAGGCAAAGGTGCTTACCCTGAAAATTTCTGCTGGCGTAATAACCCGCTGCCCTGCAAGGAACTGCAGAGCTGTTCACAGCGAGAGAGAGGCTTCCGCCACACCGCTACAGGCACTTCTAAAACAGCAATTGCTTTTAAACCTGTCACACAATCTGACAAGAAAATGTGCTCTCTCAAGAATATTTTAGGGTCAAACTCACCTTAGTGTAAAGCAAGGGCAGCCCCGCTGACCCTTCTGAAAGTAACGGAGTAATACGGAATTTGCTCCTGGAGCAGCTGCCAGGCATGACGGGATGCAGGTACCAGAATCACGGAGGCATGAGAGGGCTGAAACCTCCTGCCCTCACATGGAACACAGCTGGGTGAAAAAGTCTGGGTAAAAGCCCAGATTTTTAGGAGGAATTAGGCACCTAAAGTCGCTGGAAGGCTGCCAGTGAGATTTCCAAAAACTCCAGAAGAATTTTGAAAAGATGCTCTCAAAGACCTCACAGGCTGCCCAAGTATTTTAAAAAATTGGGCACAACTTCCTCTTCTGGAGAAGCAAGAATATAGCTTCTAAACATTCATTACCTAACGATCACAAGGAAGTAGTCATTAGTTACAGCTTCTCCCTGAACAGCAGCCACAGAGCCTTGGCGTATCAGCTTAACAACCACATCTCCTTTGCTAGCGCTGAACACCATGGCTTCTGTGCTATTCCTGTACAAAAGAAGAGTCAATTAAAACAGAGAAAACATACCTGTAGCCTTATTCTGTCACACTACTAAATAAAACTTGAAGACTAAGTGCATGTACAAGGAAGACCGAATTGTTTCCCGATGTGTATGCACAACCCAGCGCAAGAGGTATATGACAACATCAGGTCTACACTGTCAGAATCAGCTAGAAGAGCAAGGTATCAAATAAACCCCAGACGCTCTGATGCAGCCTGATTTGGACTTTTTATACCAACAATGACATGACTGGCAGGGGGAGGACTGGAAGGGCAATCTGGCTGCTATGGCGGTGACAGTTCAGGAATAAAACACTATTGGATTGCCAAATGTGCTAGTTAACTGCACATTTTAATGCTATAAAAGATGGCCATGTACAGTAGTTGGAATTTTTAATGTGGTTTGATTTTGTCTCTTTTGAAGTATTTTGCCCCTTTCTCTGCCTGCACTGAATCTAGATGCAGCATACACTATGACTTGCTGTTCTCCTAATGTCATTACCATCTGAAAATTTTAAGCCCTTCAGACATGCCAGTGATAAAATACGGGACTGAGTAAGGACATCAACATAGACTTTGGATGATTCTTTTTATAGTCTCTTCTGTGGATGGCCTATTGCTTCCTTCCTCTTTCATCAGTTTTCTCCCTAACACTTTGTCTTAACTCTTTGCAGCTGGATTTGCCTTTGCAAACTATTTCTGCCTTTGATATAGAATATTGCGAGTGCCATTTGAAAATCAAAATTAATGTGAGTGGCAGACACTGGACTTCTCCTAAACCTCATCGTTCAAATCCTGTCAAACACACTGCACCAGTAATGATGACTATCCTTTCCTACCATTCTATGCTATAGAAGTGGCCTAGTCACCCTTAGAAAACCCATCATTTTTTTACGTGACTACAGTATTTACTCAGAACAAAGATGAATAACGAACTCCCGGCTGATACTGGGAACAGGACACCAACTGAGAGAACTCTCCTGCTGCACCAGCACAAATCTGATTCTCAGAAATTTCAGTCTGACAATCTCAGTAAAAACTGCGTAAAGCTGCATGCTGGGTTGGCATATCAAACCAGGAGGGAATGCCCTGCAACTTAGGTTTGGGAGAAGTACCTGAGTAGCAGTTTGTTAGTGGAAGATGTAGTAGGCTGTTGAAGGGATGAGGGAATTAACCCCTACAAAATGTACCCTTAGGATTAATCTCTTACAACACTTGGATCTGGATTATAGAATGACAACACATCAATTATAGAGGAATGGAGTAAATAGAATAAAGAAATTATTAATAGACCTGACTTTCACAAAGATATAATGGTGGAAGGCTGACATTCAGTTGAGTTATGAAGAGGAATTTTTTAATCCTAAATTCTCACTGGTTGTTGAGGTTTAACCCCCGCCAGCAACCAAGCCGCAGACTACCGCTCACTCACTCCCCTCGGTGAGATGGGGGAAAGAATCGGAAGAGTGAAAGTGAGAAAACTCACGGGTTGAGACAGTTTAACAGGTAAAGCAAACGCCACCTGTGCAAGCAAAGCAAAGCAAGGAATTCATTCACTGCACCCCACGACAGGCAGGAGTTCAGCCATCTCCAGGAGAGCAGGGCTCCACCACACGTAACGGTTACTTGGGAAGGCAAACGCCATCTCTCTGAATATGTGTCCCCCTTCCTTCTTCTTCTCCCCCCCACTTTATAGATGCTGAGCATGGTGTCATACGGTATGGAAGATCCCTTTGGTCAGCTGGGGTCAGCTGTCCTGGTTGTGTCCCCTCCCAACTCCTTGTGCACCCCCAGCCCACTCGTTGGTGGGGTGGGGTGAGAGGCAGAAGAAGCCTTGACGCTGTGTAAGCGCTGCTCGGCAGTGACTGAAGTGTCCCTGTGTTACCAGCACTGTGTTCAGCACAAATCCAAACCACAGCCCCACACTAGCTGTGATGAAGGAAATTAACTCTACCCCTGCCAAAACCAGCACACTGGTGAAAAATACTTGCTACTACTCTACAAAGCACATAAAATACAATCTTGCACTGAATTTCTTGATACAGGTATGGAGCAATCCCTCTGTAGAGGAGCACCTGCTGAAGAAATGTGGCATGAGTTCATCAGATCGAAACACTGAAATAATAAAAAAAAGTATAGGTACGCACACAGAGCTGAGTACATTTCCCGAGTCTGCATCTGGCATATATTCCTTTCCTCTCCCTGATCTCAGAATAAAGTATGAGGCAATAAAACTCTGAGGGGAAGTCAGACGTGAAAACAGAGAATACGAAAGTATCACCCCCACACAAAGCAAGACAGTAAAATAAACCCAAACAAGAGAGTGAACGGAAACAAAGATTGAAATGACAGCGGGAATGAAGTGCAGAGACGGAAGAAAAAAGCTGTCAGAAATAATTAGGAGGAGTGTAAAAAGTAATCCAAGAAAACAAAAAAAGACAAGCAAAGAGTCATTTTATAGCTAGTTAACTGCATCTGAAAGAAATTACAATGTGTCTCCTTTTCCAAAAAAGTTGTAAGATTTTCTCCCCTTCTATTTTCATTAATTAAGAAAACCCTACAGTGCACATTCGACGTGTCATACAGCACTGCAATTTATCAAACGGCCACTGCTGAGGAGGTACAATTGTAAACTGCATAATTTAAGGCTTGTTTTGGTTTTCAGATTTATGAGTCTCCTGCTAATCTTTTTTAAATGTTTACATTTCTATTTACCACACTTGACAGATTAATATCCACTGAAATGTTGGAAAATGCCTATTAAAAATCCTGACAAGTTATGCCATTATTTAACTAAATTGACAGCAAAATAAATACAGAAAGAATTCCTCCTCTCTGAAATGCTGAAATATGGATAATGAGCCCTTAGTAAGTCAGATTGGATCCAGACATTTAATGAAATCTATTAAAACCTCATGCCCCAGCATATATGGCAACTTCTGAGGAAGCCATAGTAAAGCAGTCTGTTAGACAGCAATTTGATATACACTGTCTTGTACCTTCCTTTGAAGGACATGACAAAATACTGTCAAGGAACATAAAACCGAGCTAAAATTGAGGTTATTTGATGTGACTGTTACCATTTTTGTATGACAAGACTTCGAATTTAAAAAAAAAATCCCACGGGAGGTCTAATAGGCTAACTGTTTCCCCACCACAATTGGTGGTGTAGAAAGCAAATTTGACTATTACCTAGGGAAGCTTCAGTGTCTCCCATCAGTCATAATTCTTACGACAAGTAGACTAATGGCTTTGCAGAAGTCAAAGGATGCCACAGCACTGAAAAGTACAAATAACTTGAGCAAGTAGCAAGCAGCTTAGAGGCAAAAAGGACGAGCTTTGCACACAATTGCTCAGCTATAATTAACGGTGTGAGCTTTACCGCCTTTTGTAGGACAAAGAAGTCAACTCCACCTATTCCTGAAGGCTGTTTATATTCACATGGTCATCTACAACTCAGAAATGGTATAAGAAGCTGTTCCTTACCACCTTTCAGCTGTTAATCTCCATGTCTCAACATCTACTTATTTCTCTATGGATGACTTCTACCAAGTGCAGAAGGAAACACGTGGGAAGAAGCTGATTTGCCCAGAAGGACCAGTACTCCTCCTGTCCTTTAAGTCAAAGGAAGATTTTTATTGAAAGTTGATGAAATACAAATCAATCTTATGATTTAACAGAAAGAAAATCAAGAACAAAAACAATAAAACCCCTCTCACCTTGACCAATTGGTTACCATAAAAAATCCTCCCAGGGAGTTCCCTGTTCATTGCCCACGCCAGTACTGGCACACCCAGGGCAAGGAGACGTATATGTTAATCCCTCATGTTTATTGATAAATAAATTAGTTTTATCAACATTGTCAAGATTTTTTTAGAATTGTTTTTTACAAGACTTGTCAGGGTCCTAACTGTTCACCAAAGCACTAGGACTTAACATTAAATCATTTTAGAGGCTTGGGGTTTTTACGTGTCATAATGAAAATATAGCTTGATATAATTAAAAAATGGCTTCAATTTTAACAAGCCTCTGTCAATATACGTTTAAGAAACCACTGCAGTTGAGCTGGATAAAAAATCGGCTGAGTAAAAAAATCAGAACATTCTTCAGTATATCATCATGAATTGGGATAAATCGATGTCAAAATACTGTGGTTTTTTAAGGAAAAATGAAGATATGTACATTTGGAAACACTTAAACATTTAGTTCCAAAATTCTCAGTCAAAATAAACGCTTTAGACACTTGACACGTATTTCTGTGCTGAACAAAATCAAAACACATAATATGCATGAACTACACCTTCTATCCTTTTTCAGCCAATTTATTTCTTGATAAACAAAATGTCAGTTTAATATATAGCAGAAACATCCTACAGCCTGTTTGTAGTTAGGAATTTTGAGAGATTTCCTTTTAGAGACACAGATAACCTATTCACCTTTGCTTCTACCTGGCCTAATTTTCTCAGGGATAATTAGTTTACTCTCAAAGTTATTCCTATTTTATACAATTTTGGTGTCCTTATTCATGTTCCAAAGAACAGCATACACAAAACCCAAAGAACGATGACATGTACATCACCAGGTTTTGCTTTGCTTGCTTTGACACTGAAGCGATGGTTCTCAAAAGAGGTTACAACGTAGCATAGGGAGGTGCACTGATTTCCTACCTGGTCTGCAGCTGCACCCAAGCTAATGTGAGCACAGATGCCCAAATTCAAAGCCCTGTGAAGTGTAAGAGAGGACTTTCACCAGGAAACCCCCTGGGAATTGAAAGGCCAACTCAAGTTGTGCCAGGGCAGGTCTAGACTGGACATTAGGAAAAAATTCTTCACCAAAAGGGTAGGCAAGCATTGGAAGAGGCTGCCCAGGGAAGCGGTTGAGTCACCATCACTGGAGGTGTTTAAAAGACGTGTAGACGTGGCGCTTAGCACCATGGTTCAGTGGTGGGTTAGGTGAACGGTTGGCCTCGATGATCTCAGCGGTCTTTTCCAACCTAAATGATTCTGTGAGTCTATGAAAATCTGACAGTTCTTGGCTTCGGCTCCCTCTGGTGGGTAACGAACACTCCAGAGAACAGCAACCACGGCGAAGCAAAGCGACGTGCGGGTTGCTACATTTTTCTTAAAACATACAGAAATACACCAGCTGAGTAATGATTATAACTGAGATTGGAGCTTTAAGCTGTAACTTGACACATTCGTCTTGAAAAGGGGAAGATGCAAGGTTTCTGCCAGAACTGAACTCCCTTCAAATTCAGAGAAGAACAGCGATGGGGGTTTTGGTCCAGGTGGAAACCTATTTTCAGGACTTAATGTTGATTAAAATAAAATAAGGAACTAGTTAAACCCCATTCGATGAGAACATTCGCTTGGATTTCTGTTCTTGACTGACATTTTGAGGCCTAAAGTTTGAGGTCCTTTCTCAAAAACGTTTTGTTTGCAGGACTCAGAAAATATTCATTATTTCACAGATCTCACACCCCAAAGATTCTTTATTTGTTACAGGGAGTTTAGTTCCAGTGGAAAAGAAAAACATGCTTTTAAATCTGTGATACCTTACCTACAAACTGTACACATCCACACATCTACTAGCTGAAACAACCCAAAACTAAAGCATATTTTACAATTGTATTCTTGGACACAAATCTAAGTCCTCCCACAGGAAAGATGCACCTGCTGTACTACCGTATCCCAAATGCATGGGCTATGATAATGACAATGTGTGATAATTATAACATTAAAATATGCACCAGTAACCTCTACTCTACAAAACAGTACTGAAATTTTGGTTACCTCAGAAAAATGCATGGAAATTTTGCAAACATCAGCAATCTGACAGCAGAAGCTTAGAATTAACTGTACTTTTCTGCTCTCACCAGTGGCATCAACAAATCAACTTATAACTCTTGCATCCCTAAGTTAAATTTTTTTTTTTTTTCAGGAGCTTACTTGTTGATCTAAACCACATACTGACAGTTGTTTTGTTGGAGAAATAACAATATTCCTACCAGAAAACAGTAACTGAGTGTGAGAACATTTGGGGTAAGAATGGTCACATGAGTTCACATTCTTCAGTGGACCAAGTCCATATTGTTCAGGCATAGGACCAGCTGCAACAACTGTACAGTCTATTCATTAAATTGCTTATGGAGTTACATCATATTAAAGACAACTCGGTGGATGAAAAGATGGACATGGTCCGGCAATATGCGCTCGCAGCCCAGAAGGCCAACCGTACCCTGGGCTGCATCCCCAGCAGCGTGGCCAGCAGGGCGAGGGAGGGGATTCTGCCCCTCTGCTCCGCTCTGGTGAGAACTCCCCAGGAGTCCTGCGTCCAGCTCTGGAGCCCTCAGCACAGGGCAGACAGGGACCTGTTGGAGCAGGGCCAAAGGAGGCCACAGAAATGATCAGAGGGCTGGAGCACCTCTGCTGTGAGGAAAGGTTGGGAGAGTTGGGGCTGTTCAGCCTGGAGAAGAGAAGGCTCCAGGGAGACCTTACTGCAGCCTTTCAGTACCTGAAGGGGCCTACAAGAAAGCTGGAGAGGGACACTTTACAAGGGCATGGAGTGATAGGACAAGGGGGAATGGCTTTAAACTAAAAGAGGGCAGATTTAGATTAGATATAGGAAAGAAATTCTTCACTATGAGGGTGGTGAAACCCTGGCACAGGTTGCCCAGAGAGGCGGTCGATACCCAGTCCCTAGAAACATTCAAGGTCAGGTTGGACAGGGCTCTGAGCATCCTGATCCAGTTGAAGATGTCCCTGCTCATTGCAAGGTGGATTGGACTAGATGACCTATAAAAGTCCCTTCCAACCCGAAGTATTTTATGATTCTATGACTTAGTGTACAATCCAATAGATTTGTATAGTTGCAAACAAAAAAATTATTCTTAAATATTTATATTGTCACACAGAGACAAAGGAATATAAAAATCAATAGGAAAGGCAAGATTTAGTTTAAGGGTTTACTTTTCCCCAAATCTACCAAGCTGATTTTCTAATTATTCTTCAGTTCTTCTATTCATAAAGTTAAAATATGTTGTAAACACTATCCTCACATGGTAAGCAGTATGCTGTCTGTCAGCTGACTAGAAACATCTTCCTTCATATCAGGTACATTGCCCACGTTTTTGTTATTCTCAAGAGCATTTTAATACTCACTTAAAGAGAATGAGATTTTTTTCAGTGCAACTTTTCGGAGCGCTTAAAACACAGCCTCGTCTGCAGCTCCTACATCTTCTGCTCTTTGTTACTTTCCCTCAGACCAGGTCCTTGTGGAGAGCTGACCAGTGGAACTGAGTGATGACAATTTTTTGAAAGTCATTGCACAGGCGTGTCAGGGTAGCAGGAACAGGATCTGGTGTTGATGGGTTCAATTCCATCTGTGCCCTAGCTTACACTTTTCTTATTGGTGTGATGAAGTTAAACAGAGAGAACAAGTGTATGAAGTATGGAAACTAGCTGAACCAAAACATACTGGAAGGCAACCAGTGATGACTCTCGCTACAACAAAGTAGTAGTACACTGACAAACACGTCTTTCTGCACAAGTCATACTAAATTAATTTCTAACAATCCTGTATGATATCTCGTGCATTACTATTTCTACCTGACAATTTTAGGTTTGCAACAAGAAGAGAAAATAACATCCCTTTATGCATGCTTTGAGTATGTTGAAGGGTAAGACAAGCAATGGCCAAACTTGTTTCATTGAGATGCAACAGAGGAGATGAAGGGGGCTGGGTAGGAAGAAAGCACAGAGCAGGTTTGTACTAAATAACGTAATTTTTGTTTTACAAACTTGTAAAGCCCAGAGCACATATCCACAGATAAGGAAGGTGATCTACGATGAGGATTGATGGGAAGAATTAAGATAAAGTGAAGCCAAAAATAGATACATCATATCTTGTGTTATGCCTCTTCTCAACAGATTAATACAGTATTCTGTCTGTGAGCTCATATAACAGAAAAGCATCCTGAAACCCCAATGCTGAATGAGTCCACTTCGATCTCATTTCACAGTTAAAAGAAAAAGTGTAATTCTAGGACATACCTAGCACTTTCCTTGGCTTCTTCAGATTTGCGAGACACAGCAATCCTTAATGAATTGGAAGGAAAACCACGTTTATTCCTTTACCAAACAACTCCTGAACAGAAGGAACTCAGCACTAACTTGGCAGGCTGAGGTTCGTCCATACTTCAAAACAAATTTTCATCCTGTCTGTAGCACTGGTTAAGAAGCTGCGGTTCTTTGTCACATTCAGCAGCAGGTTTATGCTTGAGGAACGAAGATGACACATTAAACAGATCCTGCTCATCTGAAATGTTTGAGTCTGATTCCGTGTTAGAGTGAATTCCAGTCATATTTTCTCCTGACGATTTGCCAGTTCCCAAAAAGTGTTGAGTAACACCTGCCTGATGATCAGCCGTCTGCGCTGCTTTTTCAGTCAGACCTGTCTCTTTTGATTCCCCATGAGATGCAACACTTCACATTTTCTGCTTTTGCATCATCTCAGTCAATTTCATTCTTCCAATTATATCTTTAATTAATTCTAAGTTTTTCTTTCACAATATTCCTGGGATGACAGGATCATCAGGCTTTTGCCCAACAAAAGCCTGAAAGCAGTGAAAAAAGGAATACATACACAAAGGAGAGAAATACAACATCAATTTACATGCAGCACAAAAGCCAGCCTAACAGGTTTCTTACGGTGTGTATCAGTCAAGAATTTGCTTCGCCATCCCTTTTGCATTCTACGTTTAAAATATGCTTTTTCTTTATATGATAAAACCAGCAATACACTTATTGTACCCTAAAAATATAAACTCAATTGAATCCCAAAATTAAATAGAAAGATCCTGAGGATGTGACAACAAATGTTTGATGTCTCATCTCTCTTGACACGTCTTCAGAATTTCCAGATGTAGTGAAACCTTGTGGTGATCATTTCTGACACCACCTGGAAGTGCCCACCTCAGGTCCATCAGCTGGAGTTACAACCTCTTTCTTTACAGGAATCGTATAATTGAGGATAGGATTCTTCCATTAATGCATTTCTTTCTGCCTCTGATTCTAGCACAAACAAGTATAATAAGATCAGGTTGCTGTAATAAAAAAATCACTGCAGTTTTGATTATTTTGCTGCATTTGATGTCAGCAAAAGCTTTGAATGAGTCAGAGGACAAATATTTCTCAAATAAGACAGATGTTTCTTACAGGGGATATACTTTGTATATTGGTGATTTAGGCGATATGGCATAATGATGCACCTTACCAAGATTGTGCATAGACGTACAAGCTTGGCAAATCACATTTTAATCATTCTGCTCACAAGACACACGCTTTAATTGGAGATTTAAATACTGATGAGCCAAATCTGCTTGTGCAAAATGTACATCTAAATCCAAATTTTGTGCACTACCTTCCCTTCCAGCAGATAAAATGAATGAAAAGAGCTGGAGAACTCCCATCACGCCATGAAATTAAGAGAGACAAGGTAACTGCTCTTGAACAAACAAAACCTGAAAAACATGTAGTCACAGAAATAAAATCTTCTTATGCTTTCTTTTTCCTACAAACCTCACACAGGCAGCTTTAATTTTGGCACATCCTTACTTCTGAGTAAGATTGATTTCCTTTGAGTGGATTTGTAACGTTAGTGCTATTTTAATCTAGGAAATAAATTTCTATACTACCTCCTGCACTTTTATCATCTAAAGACATATGGCATGAGGGGAAAAAAAATTATTATCCTGCTGTATGCCAGTTAGCTAAAACCTGGTAATATTCTAGTGCTGATCTTCAGAGAAAAATATAAAAATGATAATGCTGTGCAAATTTGTTAACAGTCTATATAGGCTCTGTACTTTTTATCAATGGGCTGCTACATTTTCCCTGTGCTGTTATAAAATCTCTCTCTTCAAGGTCAGTTGAACCATAGTTCTCCGTTTAAGTAGAGATCAAATGGTTCCGTGTGGTGGAGACAGTGGTTCTTTGGACAGTAACGCTTTCTTCATGTTTGTTTTTCCTGCAGGAAATCATAAAGTGCATTACTGACAGAGACACTTACTTGATTTAAAGTAAATTCTTGCTCTGGAAAGTGACTCCATACAAGACTCTGTTTACGTTTATCGCCTCTCAGTGATGCTATAACTGATAACTATTTGAGAAGGAAAAGATTCTCTTTTCTTGAATGTTATCTTCCAAACTCATCCTAGGCTGACTTTTTCCTTTCACTCATTACTAGTAATAAAGATACTGCAGAAGAAATTATGCCCTCAGAGGCACCCAGACAACCCCATTCCTCTCCACTAAGGCTGTGTGGTTATAGTTTGGCTTTCTCCCTCGTTGCTGTGATCTTATCTCACAATACAAGCAACTTTCGGTATCGTAAACGTGAATATTTAAGACGCACACTACTGTAGGAACCACAAGCATGAATGCTCAGACACGGTAGCAAGGCATAGCTATGCAAAACTTTAAGCTAGATGGACAAACCTTCAGTGTGACATAGGACACTGGTGTCTGGATATAGATTTCCACATGTCTTGTGCAATTCAGCAATTTGGAGTCACTCCTCACTTTGCTCTGGATGAATGAGAGAAGAGAAGCAAGCAATTCCCTTTCACCCACCACATCAAATATTCTAACATGATTTTGCAGTGCCTAGTCAACGTGTCTGGTCTTTGCTTATTTCTGAGAGTACAGCAGACTTTCAGAGGTTTCTTCCACGGGCTCAGAGAGTAGCAGGAGGCGTAACAGTCAAACAGGAATTCTTCTCACGGCCATGGAGCAGCCCCGTTCTGAGATGAAGCCAAATCCATATTGGTGACAGAACAGGTGACAGCGACAGACAGAAAATCTACAATCTTCTTGTCTTTTACCCAACCTCACACCAGAATTTATAGGTCTCCAGCCACAAACTTAGCTTTGGCTTTGTTGTATTTCCCTGCAGCAATGAAGATTTTTCCCCTGCACTCTTCTAGTTTTGCATACAAGGATGTTTTTCACCCTCCACTCCCTCTTCCAGTCCATCCAGAACTCTCACAATTCTGGCAGTTTCTCTGCTGAATGAACATTTCCTCCCCCCTTCCTTCTGCTGGTAACTACAAGTGCGTAGGGTGCTGCACTATAATGGCGTATTTGAAACACAGTTGAAGGAAACCATTTCCGAATGGGAACTACTTCTGGTTCAGACCGGTTCAATGATTTTCACAGCACAAAGTTCACAGCATAACCCAAAACCACTTGTATTGCCTCAGATGAAAGGAGCATAGTCCCCCTACCTTTGCACTTCTACCAAAGGTCCTATATGAAGAAACGCTGGCTTTTCTCCAACTGTTCTTTTACTCACCGAAATCTAAGCACTGTCAGTTGGGCATGCTTTATCTAACCGCCCCACATACAATCAATGATGTGCCCCAGGGCACCATAAGGACTGACAGAAGGGAAAAAAGAGACAAAGAGACTCCTCGCCTCCTTAACAGCAAGCAAACAAGCCACTAAATGATAGCTTGCTGAGAAAAGTTTTGAAAGGGGGGGGGGGAAGCACAGCTTAAAATTAATTGACTTTCAAAGGCATTAGGAATATTAATCAATTCAAATTTGCACTAAAAGACTGAAGAGAAAAAATATTTTAAGCTAAATTTCCATTAAAAACAACCCCCAAGCTTCATTTCATTTAAGCATTGGTATTGCCACCTCAATTTTCTGCACCAAATTTGCCGCAAGGGAAGATTTTCAGAGACAAATTTGAAAGAGGGAAAAAAGCAAGCTATGCTTGATCAGACGAGACTTCCACGTGGTTACCGCAACAACACTGCAGATAAAAAGTGTTTTGTTAAAAAGCCCTTTCAACCAGTGCTTCAGTAAGGCAATTGCAATTCCATGCAGAACCGAAAATTTTGTAAACTCCTTTTCCATCATCCTCTACTTTGGACACTTGCTACTTTTACTTTACTGTCACTAGTACTGACACTTGTCTTCTCAGGCCAACTTGTCTCTCAAAACCCATGAATTTAAATAGGTGGTGCAGCCCTACAATCAAGAGACTCTTGCCCTACTGAAATGAAGCATAAATCACCATTTTTCCACTGCCAGTGGGCAGTTACTTAAAAAAAGGTGGTGGTGGTGTATTTTTCAAGTGTTGAGAATTCCCTCAGTAGCCAGGATCTCTATTCAGTTGTGCCTTTCCTGAGCAGAATCATGACATTTTCCCTCCCCTCAGCTGTCAGTGCTCAGGCCTCTGCGTAACACCAGGCAGCTCGATTCTTGAAATAACCCTGTTCCAACCGTTGCATTGTATGACAAAATGGTTTAATGACATAAATTACCTTTGACATTTACACAGAAGTAAAAAAAGGATACAAAAATTCACAATGCAAGATATTTCCCTTGACAGAAGACTTCCAAACACACGCGTTTACTAACAGTGCCACAGGAGACTGCTCGGGTATCTTCACCAGAGTGTGTGATTTATAGGCAGGCTGGGAGCTGAAAAATCAGGCACTTCACAAGGTTGACAAGTTTGCCGTTACACACAGTAATGCTATAAAAGCAAGAGATGTGGTTCTTATTCGTCCTTCCTAACTAATCTATCCAGATAAATTGCCACGGCAACTTGATTTATACACCAAGGATACTAGCAGAGACAAGTCAATTCTCCTTGGAGATGCTGCGAACAGAGAAAGTCCTGCCCGTTCTGACGTTGGCAGAGACTAAAGGTAACTGCCCGTCCCTGTCAGAGCCTCACCGTGTACGACCAGCGCAACTTCTCCCCGCAGCGTTACTCCCTGCCGCACGCTCAGGCCGCAGCCATGAGCCTCCAGTTGGTGTCAAAGGCAAGACTGCATCATTTGGAAAAAGTCCTCCCTTGTGTACTTTACCAGCTTTTACCAAAGGTGAGTTGAGTTCAAAAAGATATGACTTTCTGAAATTAAGAATTCTTTAAGAATTCATAGTCTTTTCCTAATTGAGGATGCACATGCATCTACCGACTGTAGCACAAGTGTTTCAGTAAAAGCTACAGCTTCTTGCTGGACGACAGCAGTACAGACCATATTTCTTCCAGGTCTCTTCACAGTCTCTTCAGGAACAGTAAAAAGCACAGAACAAATTAATTACTTTTTTTTTCCTTCACTTGCAGTCACAACATTTCACGTGACTTTTTTTCTTTCTATATATGAAGACAAGCAGTAATTTTGCAAAACATTTCATGTGTCCTCCTTTGTTAAAACAGAAATAATTTAAGAGAATTTAAGAGAACTGTATTAATGTATGTTGCGTATAAGCTCTCCCGACACAGACAGTAGCATAAGCAGTTCCACTCCACCAAGTGAAGCCCTAACGTGACAGTCACATCAGCTACCCCCCTGCTCCTGGCACCGTTGATCAGAGCGCCCAGCCTGCGCCCTTGACACCCCCCTCGCCCAACGCCGTACCCACGGGTGCAGCGCAGAGCACTCCGTCAACGAGACGCGGGACTTGCCGTGTGTACTGAGCGTCACAGATACTCTGCTGTGACTCTCGGTGGGACGACCGACCCTCCTATTCATAACCATAGAATCATAGGTTGGAAAAGACCTCTAAGATCATCGAGTCCAACCATCCAAATACAGCTGCCCTGAAGAACACGCAAACATACACCCAAAGAGGGAAGATGCAATTCTTCCACCAGTTTTTAAGAACGCTTTCTTTGTAATAGAAAATCCTTTGCAAGTCCAGACTTGGCCCTAGAAGTGCACTAGACAACACGCAATTTAAAACAAAATAAAACACATACCACAGCAGATAAATAGGCATTTATTAAAGTTCATCTCAAACCAAACAAAAATAATAAAGGACATTAAGGCATCTTGTATTCAGCAACCATTCATATAATAAAGATGACTTCTCCTTCTGATACAAGAGAGCAGACTAAACAAAAAAAAAAAACACCTCTCCCATCACATCTGGCAGAGCGCTGACTTCCACTGCCCCACCACTCAGTAAGCAAACCCCACCGAGGAATGCCCATTTCCCCACCAAAACAGCTACAAAATCCCAACGCTCACTGCGACGTGCGAGAAAGCACTTTCCCCCGCCCCCCAACTCGGGCACCCATCCTCCGGTAAAGATGCACACGGGAGAAAGACTAACAGATGGGTAGGCAGAGAATAAAGCAGACATACTCCTGCTATAACCACTCATTTTTGAGCCAACTAGAAGCCAACTAGAATGCTTGGCCTTGCTTTCACTACTATTTACTATTTCAGCCAGTAATTAGTGAAAATGGGACCACAAGCTCTAGTCTGTATTGCAATGTAACAATTTTTATGTGCTCCTTCTACTTTCATATTAGATAAACAAATGACAAAGGTCTTGTTTCCACGGAATAATTTATTTTGATGAATTATGCTGTCAAGTGACCAATCACTGTTATAGTGCTTTATCTTCGGTTGGAGTAAGAACATCAGGAAATGTTTACAGTATCACTGGGCTCACTATAACAGGATTTTACTACAGAGTAAAATATAAATTAATAAACACTGCATATAGCACTATTCACTTCACCACATTGGCTCTCTATATCCTTTGTCACATTCTAACCTTCATTTAAGGCAAGTTTGTTTTGTTTTGTTTTTTTTACCAGAGAAGACCACATAGTCTCTAGATAAACTTGTGTGATTAGGTTTACGAGTTAGGAAATTGAGCTTTATAAAATGTTTACTTCAACAAATATGAAAGTTATTAAGAGAAAGATGGTGACCCAAAATTGCACTGTATTAAAAGGTCGAGTTTCCTTGTACCAAAGTCCTTTATTCATCATCTTTAGAACCAGTTTTGCTTAACTATAAAAGAGACACAAAAAGAAAGTATTCAAAATTTAGACTGCCATTCCATTTATTAGGAAACAAGAACATTATCTCCATCTTACATAGAACATATGTATACTTAATTAATAATACAGACTGATGGTGCTACTGTACCAAGAGACTGAAAAGCATCAAAAATTACTTCTTAAGCTTAGGCACTAAATGAACTTATTTCCTGAACGTGAAATCTGATTTTAGAAAAACAACAACACAAAACCTCAGAAAAACCTCAGACTACTGTTTATATTTAATTTGAAGGATCCATCACCAGCTCTCCAAAATAAGAAAGGTGAAGTAATGGAAGAAGTATCTCCACACATCTCTGAGAGAGCTCCCATATAGAAATTTACACAATACGAAAGGAGACATTAACTTACTATTTCTCACTTTTTAAAGCTAAGTTTATAACTATTAGAAGTAGTGCATCTATCTGGAATCCAAGACATCCACTACAAATGGCCACTTTTAACTCAGAAGGACTCTGCCCAAAACCACCATCATCATTTACTTGCTCTTACTTAGCAACTGGAATCGGGGTTAGGTCTTACACCAAGAATAGTTGTGTAAAACAAAATAAGTTTGCTTTCAAAATCGTCAAGCAGCTATACTGATTTCCACTGAATCAGCAAAGACAGGGTGGAAGAAATCAATACTGAGGGGGCAAGTAGAAAAGAACTATTCACTGGAGGAGCTGTGGCAGAGAATGCTCAGGCTTGCAGGGGACAGCGAGGCGCTCCCACTGGGGACAGCTCCCTTTTTCTGCTTATTATCCATTGCCCTCCAGAACCTGGCAGCACCACTAACTTTATTTTACATCTTGTTGCCATATGAAGACAGAATATTCACAGCGCATTTGGCTAGCAAAGCTCTCTCATCATAAAATTAAAATTTAATTGCTCAATAAATAAAAAAGAAATACTAAACCAACAAAGCTCAAAGAGAAATCAAAGTCATTCTGACTCTAATATTTGGATATTCATTTTAAAGCATTTCAGAAATATGTAAATTAGAATCCAAAATGAGCAAGAGTTCTTATTTCTTGCAAATCTTTTTAATGATAGAAAAAAGGTAACTTGAAAATACTTACATGCTGGACGCATACAGGAATTAATTAGACACCACAATCAAATCCAAAGTTAGGAAGAAAAGCAAGAAAAAAAATCAGATTAGTTTTCTTCAGATATCAGCACAAATTATATTTAATGCATATATGCAGTATTTTCTTAATACTGTATTTAATACAGTCATGTTACCTTAATTACGTCCACCCAGTTCCATCCTCGTGGAAGCTCCCCTTTGTTATCTGCAGAATAAGAAGGTTATATTTTCAACACAGAAGCTAAGGAGAATCTTTATTTTTCCTTAAAATCAGCACACAAAATTCTCAAAGATCCAAAAACCTAAATTTCTTCACTACAAAGCCGTGAGGATAAAAATAGGTATTGCTGTCTTAAGCCAATCTTGTTCCCCAAAGTAATTCTGTTTAAATAAAAACACCTCAGTCCACTCGACATTTAACTCCAACATGAGCTGGGCTGACCAGCCATGACGCATTCTGTCAAGGAACAAAATTTTACGCGGCTTTTCCATTATACAGTCACCATTTAATCTGCCAATTATATATCAGGTTAGATAAATCATAGCAGAAGTGGCTATCACAGGGTACAACTTCTTGCTGCAATAGGATAGTATTATCCAGATCATTATTAAAAATTAAGGTTGAACACATAAAAGTCACCAACGGGATTAGCTGAAATACTGAATGCTTTTCAATCAAAAAACCTACTATTTCACTGAAAACATAAAATATCTGCAGCAGCACGCCTGTTTTGAGCATACAAACTAAATTAAATGGTTTATTTTGGGTTCCAAAACAAATACTTTCATTTAGAAATTACATTTTTAATAATGTGAATTATTTACAAGGGCCCATCAAAAAACCACACCTTTTGTTGAAAGTGAATTTTTAGAAGTCCCAAATGCTCTCGTCCCATAAGTATTTTCTGAAAACCTCACTTTTGTCACAAATTGAAATTAAAAAAAAAAAACAAAACCAATGACATCTTGAAATCTCTACTCTATAGAAAGTTGCTTTGACTATAACTAACATCTCTGGCAAGAATAATTCATCTAAAACAAGCAAAATAGAGACCTCAGACTTAAAGTAGTTAATCTTATAAACAACTGACTACTGATTCTGGCTCTAGCAAAATGTCACTGCTATAAAATCTGGATTCTCAGACAAAATATTACGGTGAACAAACCTGTTTTGTCGGCTAGTTTTCGTTTCTGGGTTTTGGATAACTGCTCCTTTTTATCTTTTTTCTTACTTGCTGGCACATCAGGAGTTCCAATTGCAATACTATTGCTTACTGAAGTCTGAGAAGGATAAAAATGGTTGTTAATATTTAGCATGTTGGTTCCACAGATACCTCTGTGTGTCAGTACTGAAGCTAACATACTAAAATACCTTGACTGTCAGAAAGAAGCAACGCTGTCAGCAGTCTGCAGCTTTTAATCAAGGTATAATCATAGAATCATGGAATGGTTTGGGTTGGAAGGGACCTGATAGACCATCTAGTTCCAACCCCCCCAAGATGGGCAGGGCCAATCATGACTGTAGTTTTAAAAAACGTGTTGGGGACTGGAATTATTCCCTCTCAGGGTTGCAAATGGCACCTCTTACACTTTGTAAATTTAATCATGAAGTGCAATTTAGTCTGAAGGGGTTCAGACTTCCCAAACACGGAAACCATTCCTTCTTGCTCAGAGAAAATCTGCAGCACCACGGTAGCCAATAATGCCCTTACACAACACAGAAGCCACGAACAGACCCAGCCTGACTCATTCAAGACCCCGGAGGTGCGCTTACGCAATCCACTACGTCCCAGGAAGGTGGCAGTGATTTGCCACTTCCCCCCACCCCCAGCAGACGCCTTTTATCTCCATTTCAGCTCTCCATAGTTTTGCTTCTGCTCCAAGTCTCCATTTTTATCTTAGTCTGTGGGACAGAACTACAGCCCACAAACATTTTGGTGTAACAGCAAAAGAACAATTAAATATAACAATTACGACCACAGAGCAATGTGGCACCTCTCTCTGTGTGTCACTGTTTCGCCACTAACGTGTGTATACCCAATATACTGGTGAACAACCTAAAGACAGAAGTATCTAGGAGTTGTAATAACCTTTTTTTTTTCTGCAGTTTTAAAAGCAAGAGATTAAAATTTCAATTTATCTACTTACCACAGTGTTAACTGGCTGATTTTCCATTAACACCTCTTTATTATCTTTGGCATATTCAAAAAGTGTGTATGTCATAGCAGTTCCAAGATTTGCTTCAACTTCTACCATTAACTTATCCAATATACTTTGTTTAATAGCTGAAGATCTAAAAGAAATCATAAAACTCAACTATAATCTAGACAGATGATGAAAAGCTTGTCAACCAAAAAGCTCCCACATACAAGGCTAGGGAGTGAAGTTGTCGTAAATACTTACATCGTGTTGTTGAAGAAAGCATCCATCGATATGACTGGTGCTGTTTGTGGATATGTTTCCGGCCAAGAAACTTCTATTAGAAAGGCTTTGGGATCTCCACTTTCACCTATCTGAAGTGAGAAAAAAAACTTTCTAAATCAATGTTTCCAGTCACATATCAAGGACTACAATGCCAGTATGCAAGTCTTTCACTTAAGACTATCCAAATTCCTTAAGATAACAACTATTTTCATAAAGTTATCAGAAAATAAAGCTGTGATCTAGAAAAAGTATTAAATTTCTGACATTGGTGTTAACCTCTACCCTGCAGTTTTCATCCTAGGAAAAAGAGCAGAAACATTCAAAGCTCTCTTTATGGGGCTTTTTTTTTTTCCAATTGCTTCATTTTAAAAGCTACTTTGTAGCATCTGCAACCCAAATATTATACGATCATATACAAGAACAGAAAAGATGAAGCCTTCTTTTTCCCCCCATGCATCCAAGCTCAGAGCAATACGAAAACAAACCACAGGCCAGTGCTGAAATAAAGATGATGATAAACTAGTGACCTAAGAGAGCAAAAATAATAGATAAGAATTTCAATATTTATGTCTCAGACCTACAAATATTTTATTTCACTATGAGAAAGAATAAGTAGTAAAACATTTAAGAAGTCCGTAGAATGCGACTAGATAAAAAAAATCATAACACTAAAAAGAGGCACACTTTAATATAAACAATCATGCACATCAAAACAACTTAGTGAACCCAGATTACATATACAATCCCTACAATTATATTATATTATACAAAAAACTTTTTTAATTTAAAAGGAGTACAGGTGTTGGCATACTATACAAACAGAAATAACCGTTTCACACAAGGATTTGGAAGACTAGAGCAACAAAGTTGGTTAAATCCGTATTGTAAAACCACATGAAAATTCTCCCTTATGTCCCTCATTATAGAAAAATCAAAATCTGGCTTCATCAAATTATGTAGAATGAAGCGTAGCCAGAAGAAAAGTCCTAATCAAGTTAAGGCTACTGTACTTCGAAAAGGAAAGGAAAAGGGAAAGGGAGTTGGTGCTTTTTTATTTACAGTGTCTGTTTCAGCAGAGTGGACTAACTGACATTCAGAAGCAACTGTTTTAGGGGTGAAATAAAGAAGACTTTAGATCAAGAATCTGCAACGTTTCTCAAGACGTCATCTACAGAGTTGCAGTCCATTTCCCAGCGCTAGCAAGAAGAGCAGTGGCAGTGAGGTTTGCAGAGGTCTTTTAGCAAAGGACTGTCTGTGCACCCAGCAAATCCACACAGAAAGCTGCGTGACCATGCTCCTCCTTGTCAGTGCAACCTAAAAACTGGGTAGCCTCACTTTAAACGATGCTGCTACATTTTTCTCAATATTTGAAAAATCTTTCTTTAATCTCAATTTTATAGCACACTGATTACAAACCAGCTGTGCTCTGTACGTGAGACACGAGGCTCAGAAAAACGGCATACAAATTCTTTCTACCTTCTCAGGCACTTGCTTGCATTATGCCTTCTCCTAATACAAATTCTTCTGCATGGGAAAGATGTATTATTGCATTTGTCTGACACCAAGTTTTACAGTATTTAAATTGAGTTCTCACTTTTGACAATTATTTTTCATCTAGTAAAAATTAGCAATGATCAAAGCTAGTAAAAAGTAGAACGATACACTGTAGACTTGTAGGTGTGTCACATTACTCTTTTGAGGAAGTTAAATTTACTAGGAATGGGCCTATCAGTGAAGGAACACTGCACTTACATGGATGGGATTCGAGTGCTATTAATTAAATTGACCTATATTTCATTACAGTTACTGATGTTATTCTGAGGTTATTTGAGAAGTAACAAAAAGGTGATTTTAGATGCTTCTTCCCCACTACTGGCATACGGCACTTTAAGAAGCCCCCCTTCTGTCCCATGGGTGCCTAAGTTTTCATCAGCAAAGTTCTCTGGCCATCCAAAGATCTGCCTCAGTCCATGCTCAGAAGAATTTCCAGGTCTTTAAATTTGAGAAAGCTGGCAAGAATTTCACACCAGAATCTAACTGAATATCTCAAGCTCAGCACTCCCTGTACATCTCCCCTGAGCAGATCACATCAGTGCATGCACCCAAAGCATTTTGCGGATTTCACAGAATCATAGAATGCTTTGGGTTGGAAGGGACCTTTAAAAGTCATCTAGTCCAACGCCCCTGCAGTGAGCAGGGACATCTTCAACTGGATCAGGTTGCTCAGAGCCCCATCCAACCTGGCCTTGAATGTTTCCAGGGACTGGGTCTCCACTACCTCTCTGAGCAACCTGTGACAGTGTTTCACCACCCCTTTCTCTCTAGCAGTTAGAGAAGGCATGTCAGCTACCTCTGGACAAGAGACTAGAACCTTGTAACTGGGCAATGAGAAAGGTTCAAAGCGTTACACATAAACGTCTCCGTAAGCGACGTTTCTGCTCAGTGCAGTCCAGCAGGCTGGCTCCTTCAGCCGGTCTGACAGTTCTGGCTATGCAGTGCATACAGTAAGATGCCTGGCTAAGGGATGATAAACCCGCACTGGGAGCGGGTCCTTCAGCATAGAATCACAGAATCATAGCATGGTTTGCGCTGGAAGGGAGCTTTAGAGGTCATCCAGCCCAACCCCCCTGCAGTGAGCAGAGACATTTTCCATTGGGTCAGGTTGCTCAGAGCCCTGTCCAACCTGGCCTGGAATGTTTCCAGGGATGGGGCATCGACCACCTCTCTGGGCAGCCTGGGCCAGGGTCTCACCACCCTCACTGTAAAAAATGTCTTCCTTCTATCCAGTCTAAATCTGCCCTCTTTTAGTTTAAAGCCATTACCTCTTGTCCTGCCACAACAGGCCCTGCTGAAAATATTTTCCCCATCTTTCCCATAGGCCCCTTCAGCTACAGAAAGGCCGCAGTAAGGTCTCCCCGCAGCCTCCTCTTCTCCAGGCTGAACAGCCCCAACTCCCTCAGCCTTTCCTCGTAGGAGAGGTGCTCCACCCCTCGGACCACCTTTGTGGCCCTGGCCATAGATCGAGCTCGGAAAAGACCTCTAAGCTCACCAAGCCCAACCGCCCCCACCGCGCCTGCTAACCCCCGTCCCCCGTCCCCACACCTACGCGCCTTCCACGCGCCCAACGCGCCGAGCGTCGCCGTGCCGAAGACGCCGAGCCAACGGCCCACGGACCGGGCCTCCGCCCGCCTCAGCGGAACCCCGCTACTGCAGCGACCAGGCCGCGGGGTCCCCCCGAGCCCTCCGCCGCGCCTTACCCGGTACTGGAAGGAGACGGGGCTCAGCTCCCTGAAGCACCGGTCCCCCTCGTAGATGGAGCGCAGCGCTTCCAGCTCCATCTGCGGCGGAGAAGGCGGTTACCGACGCCGGGTGCGCGGCCATCACGGTTCCCGACACC
>Ga0065711_1004979_pt1 | contig 36885 bp, 30 predicted proteins | sample Hoacrofraction12_FD_59098 | JGI IMG/M metagenome (GOLD analysis project Ga0065711, IMG submission 59098) | Hoatzin crop microbial communities from Cojedes, Venezuela - Epithelial fraction 12 v2 (version 2) | ecosystem: Host-associated > Birds > Digestive system > Esophagus > Crop | place... | reverse complement strand
CGCGCAGGCCCGCGGCCGGTGGCAGCTCCCGCACTTGTGCCCGCGCGGGCGAATGCGGCCGACCCCCCCTCCCCCCACCCCCGGCTCCGCGGCCCTGGGCGGGATCGGGGCGCGGGGGGCAGCCCTGCTCCGGCGGCGTGGGAGCTCTGCCCTTGCTGCTCAAGGACGGCTGGTTGTGGTCAGCGCGGAGGGCCGCGCGTCGGAGGGCAGCGCCGGGCGCCGGGGCTCTGGTGGCAATGTCCGGTCGCCGGGCGGTTTTGCAGCTTGGCTTAATCTGGAGCCCGTGGCGGTGGCTGGGTCGGGCAGCGCTGTGTGCCCGCTTCCTGCAGCTTTGACAGGCCCAGGGGCTGCCTCGCGCCTGCTGTCTCCTGCTTTGGGAGCAGGGCCTGGCTCTCTTCCCAATGGATTGGTAGGGCAAGGGGGAACGGCTTTAAACTAAAAGAGGGCAGCTTTGGATTGGATATTAGGAAGAAATTCTTCACCATGAGAGTGGTGAGGCCCTGGCCCAGGTTGCCCAGAGGAGCTGTGGCTGCCCCCTCCCTGGCAGGGTTCAAGGCCAGGCTGGATGGAGCTCTGAGCACCCTGGTCTGGTGGAAGGGGTCCCTATTCATGGCAGGGTGGTTGGAACCAGATGATCTTTAAGGTCCCTTCCAACCCAAACCATTCTATGATTCTGGATTCTGGTATCTTCTTATTGCCACAAAGAAATGGGGATTTTTCTCCCTCTTGTGCTCCTGCTGCCTGGAGCCCCGTTCTCGCTGCTGTGTTGCGTTAAGAGAAGCTTCTCTTCTCTCCCCTGCTCTGAGTGATCAGGCTGCCAACGTGCGAGCAGTGCACACAGATGATTTGTCAGCGCTTGTGTGTTGAGGACTGTGTCCTGCTGGTCGGACGGATTGTCCTCATGGCTGGAAAAAGCTTATGGGATGTGTGTCGATCTCATAGTAGTCCTGGCCTAAGTATTGAATCAGAGGGCTGGGGTACTGGCCAGAAGAGACAAACACTGGGGAGCGTGCATGGGAAATCATGGTGAAAAGTTCATGAAGGCAGGCCTTCATTGAGGTTTTATTGGCATTTGCACTTAATGGTGAATTAGTGTTCCTTTTTCTTGTGGTATCAAAGTGAGGGGCGGAGGAGAGGGGAGGAAAAAGATAGCGTGAATTAATTTATGTTTTTGAAAATGCTGTCCTTAGCATTTTGACAAGTGGTCTTGTCTACAGCTGCGTTTTGGGGGGGAGGCGGGGAAAAGGGACAAAGCTTGTTGAGGAGAGTTGGCTGTTTTCCTGTTCTGACAATTTGCTACATATCTGCTGTTAGTAGAGGAAAAGTCCATCCCACCAGAGTCCCTGCAAACTTTCCGAGTGTGTTTTTTGGGGTTTTTTTGGTGTGGGGTGGGGGCGTTGGTTGTTTTTAAAGAAATGCTCCTGTGCTCAGTGGAGGCGTAAAACTGAACGTGTGTTTGTGGGGATTGCCCAGGCCTGTTAAGCTGTTTGCTTGGAGTGATGGTCCAGAGGCAGCAGTCAGTGGTGGGCAGTAGATCGTTGGAGCGTGCTGCTGTGGGGACTGAGAAATCTCCTGGGGACTGAGAAATCTCCTGGTGCCAAGGTGACAGCGTGCACTGGAGGTCTCTGGAGCAAGGACAGAGTTTTTTGGGCATTTCTGGTCCTCCAAAGACCTAAGTGTACTCCAGTTAATCAGTAGGGATGATGGCCATTTTTAATTGGCAGGTCTGCATTGTCCTGTCAGGACAGGTGATATTAAGTTGGATCTTCAGCCCTCCCCGGGGATCAGATGATATTACCAAACCTAACAAAAAAAAAGAGAGGTGGTTCAGTTTTTTTGGGCTAGTTCATCACTTTTTCTTTTGAGGAAATGTTCTGATCTGTTAAGTTGAAAACTTGCCGTGGCATCTTACCATCTGTTTCTTTCTTTTTCAGGGTTGGTTAAAAACTTACGGCTACTTGCTTCCATCTGACAGCCAAATGTCTGCCTTGCAGTCGGGAAAAGCTGTGCAGTCTGCAGTTGCCACTATGCAACAGTTTTATGGGATCCCAGTAACAGGAGTTTTGGACCAGACAACTATTGAGTAAGATTAACGTAGGCTAATTTTGTCTTTCCCTTTTTTAACGCAATGTCATATTACCTAGGTAATTATTCCAGCTACAAGAAGTCCTCAAAAGGGATACGTTTGACTGACTCTGCCAGAGGCCTCTTGATTATTAAAAGGTGTCCCTAACGAAAGCATGTGGACAAATCCACCTTTTCTTTTTGCCAACAGTACTGTTTGCAAGTGTGAGGAGAATCTCTTGATAAATGTCATTCTTTATACATAGATCCACATTGCTGGTGCACAGGCAAGGCATGAATCCTGTGAGCTTCTGGAAGTGGAGAACATCAAAGGGTTTCATTTATTTCCATCTCTGTCTGGATTTAGATAAAAATTTGGCTCCACAAATGGCTTCTAAGGTATTTCTTATTTAATTGGAGATGTGGATCTCTGTAGATGCTGTTTGTGGAGATCTGTAGTTCCGAGCTGGAAAGCTGTTGTAGTCTGACGATAGTCAAGACTACTTAGTTGTCAATAGTTGCTATTTGTTGGACATTAGATGTTCGCTGCTGTATGTTGACCATGTGTTAGTTATTTGTGATCTGTGTTGGTCTAGATCACTTAGGCTGGAGGGACTTTGTTCTTTGAAGGTTGTTGCCTCTGGTCTGCTCTTCAGTGTGTACTGGGAAGTGTGGCGCGGAAGCAGTGCCGGTTGCCTGGGTGTTGTGCATCGGCTGAATCTGTCAGCTGTTGGCCTGGGCTAGGGGAGCATCTGTTGGCTGAAGCAGAATGCAGAGAAGGTCTTACTAATGCTTCCTGGGGGAAAGAAGCATCTTACGGTGAGCAAAAAAAGAAAGCACAAATAATAGAACTTGCTTAGGCCCTGTCTGAAAGTTTTCCCTTGACCTTTTCTTATCCTTTAGTAGTCCGTTTTAGAGTGTGCTCTGCCTAGTTCTTCATCTCTCGTGTTATGGCACTCTGCTGGCAAAAGGGACAAGGGGGCACAAAGTAACCAAATAGTGTGAAGAACAAGGGTTTGGTTATATGCCTGCCAGTCTACAAGAAGAGGGAAAAACAAAATAAATCAGTAAATTAAGCAGGAGAGAATCATCCTGGACTGGGAGTGCCTCTCCAGTGAATGCAACATTCCCTCCTTTAGCTCATGGGAAAAGTCCCTTGTTCTCCATTGAGGGACTGAGAAAATCTTGTTTGTTTGCTTTTCAAATGAGTTGAAAGTGAAATGCTTTTTAAAGGTGGGGATTTTGCACCCGAGATCTCTTTGACATTAAAAACAGAGTTTGTAAGTGAATGCTGAAGGAGAGCCAGAAAACAGCGTTGTTTATTTGCAGTTGGGATGCTTATGATTTGGAGGGGAGTGGGGGAAGAATGGCTATGATATTGGGGTGCTAGTTTGGAAAGTTAGGGAGCTGCTTCTGCTGCTGTGTGGGTGAAAGAGGAAGGGAGCAAACTGCGTGTGGGAGTCTCTGCTTTAGTAAATGAAAGTATTTTTCTGGACGAAAGAAAGGTGTTGCCCATATTTTACTGAGTTTCTTGATGGACAGGGGTTGATTGGTGCATGGACACCCGAAGACTGATGGGTGAAAAACTTAGGTGGCTCCCTCATCTAAAACTTGAGTCTCCAGCAGCTGGAAACCTCAGCTGCAACCAGACACGGGTGTGCTCCACAGGCATGTTTAGCTGCTCTACCTCCGTCTGTCCTGAATCCGTGGGTCCATATGTCGTATGGCAGGGTGGAGCAGGAGTACCTACCTAGAAGTTAGGTGAAAGCAAAAAGAGGTCCCAGTTGCTGTTAGCAGTGAGCCTGTGTTTTGAGTTGGAGAGGAATGTCTGGCTGGGCCGTGTTGGGCTGTCGCGTCCTCAGTCCTGGTTGGGGAAGCTGAGCAAAAGCAGAAGAGCTGGCAAGGCAGGCTGGCTCTGAGAGCTCTGAATTTCTCAGGCGTTTGCTAAGCTGTTACTTCAGTCTATGTTATGAGTTTTGAAATTGCAATTATGCATTTTTCTGTCAGTGTCATACGCTCTGTCCCTTTAAAGTGACGGAGTGTGAAGTTGTTACTTTTTGTGGTTTCTTTGTTAGACAACAAATTCTGCGTATTCTGTTTACACTTATTATGGAGGCCTAAAGTTTTTAATCTCCTTCCCCACGCACCCCCAAATCCCGAGCTTGTTCTTTTCTCCAGGAGTGGTACCCAAGTGTGTGAAAGCCGCCATGCAGGTGCTGCCAGTGGGAGTGGGAAATGGGAAGGAACACCACCATTGGTGATGCTTACTGGTCCCCGAAAGGAAGGTGGAGTGAGGGGTCCTTGAGCAGAGGGGCTGTCTTGAGGTAGCAGGTTGAGGATAAGTAGTTTCCTGTAAGGAGAGCAGGGGAGGGTATGTGAAACAGCCTCCTCATACCGTGCAGCCGACAGTGCTTCAGCAAACTTTGTGTGTGCCTGCAGCTGGTGGGTTGAGTTGTTGTTTCGCTCCGCAGCTAGGCAAGGGTGTGGTGCTGGGAGAGAAGGCGTACTAGCTCCTAGCAAAAGCAGGGACCCTTGTGTTTGTCGTAATCAATCACGTGGCCCTGGAGGGAACCAATAGTCTGACTTGTGTTGGAAGTGTCTTGTGTGTCTTGTGCTTTGTCTTGAGCCTGTTGTGTGGGTCCCTCACCTTGGGATGGGCGGCTGGTTAAAGATACCACTCCCACCAGCTCAATAGTAGGTGATGGAGAGTGACAGCTTCCTCTGTTGAGGAGAGTCTTGTGGAGGGCTCGGAGCCTGAGCTGGGGAAAGCAGCTGTATCTGAACAAGAGCTGGATGTCACTGCGTTTGGAAATTACCTGTTTTCTGCATGCCAAGCAGCTGGAGGAATGCATTAGTCTATGTGTAAGCAGTGTCAAGTATAAATTTTGATGATGCAGTGTTATTGGTGCCCCCATTTAAAACAAAAAGGGGGGGGGGAGCAACCATAAGTATCTGAATCCGCTTCAAGTAATTGTCTTTTGTTGTTTCTGATATGATGTGTCTTTATAAATCCCCTGGAACACAGAAAGGGTTATCCAAACTGCTCAGTAGAGAATGGCTGTCAAAAAGCTCATCAAAGAAGATCAGTGGCAGCAGGCTAAAGCTTTGTGGTTATTTTGTCATAGATCTGCCCTGCTGAGAACAGAAGAGATGGCTGAAGTTGTACCCTGGCCCATGTGATTAGACTAGGGCCCATATGTCTGGGAAGTAAGTTGAGCTGGGGAACTGATCAAGATAAACATTCTCAGCTTGACATTAGCACAGGCTGCTGACAGCTTGGGTACTGCCTTGCTCTAACCCAGGTAGATGGACTTTTTTACTAGTTCTGTTTCAGAAAGTGTGTAGCTGAGCTCTGGAACAAATGGTGGTAGAGTATGGGGGTTCAGACAGGCCTAAGCGTAGTGGGGTTGACAGAGGAGTTAGGCAGCCGTGCATAGCGTAAGTCTGTTGGCAGCTCTGCAGATGTGGATACCTTGGAAGCTTTGGCTCAAGAAGCCCTTAAAACCCAGGGTTCAGGTATCATAGCTTGCCTCTGGAACAGCCCTGTGCCCTGGCCAGTGTCCACACCTTGTGATGGAGCTGGCACAGGGGCAGGGAATTTCATTGTCTTTGAGGGAATTAACTTTTGATCAGGTCTCTGTGCAGTTCTGATTGGCCTTGATAGCATGGGACTAATCTGTGGGAGGGCTGATGTCCTGCAGTCCGCTCAGCGTAGGGCAGGTGTTGGGAAGGGGCAGCTGCTCTTCATCCACGGAACAGATGTTGAGGTGTGAGGGACTTGGCAATGTATTGCCAGTGTGTCAGCATAGCTAGCGCTGTCCTGGGAAGTCTGGTGACTTGCCCGACGCATCCATGGTGGTTTGGCAGCACTCCCCTGTTACCTCTTTGTCTTCTAGATGACATTAGTGAAGGTAAAACAGAAGGTCATTTTCTGACTGTAATCAGGCTACTGGACTTCTCGTGAAGCTCAGGAGGTGAAAACCTAATTCACACTATGGTTTGTGTAAGGTTGTGCTAAAAACTCTATCGTATCATATGACTGGATTTTATTTTTTTTTAATACTCAGGGAGTATCTAGGAGAATACAGGCTATGGTAAGCCTAACATCTCTCTAGCAAAGTGGTAGAAGTGATGCAAGAGGACACAAATAAAGGACACTTGGAAAAACACAGTGTATGGAGGTTGAGTTAATGTGGCTTTTCTAAAAGCAAGCCTTAGATGTACTGCTTTTCTTTGAAGGTGGCAGCAGTTGTGTGGGCAAGACAGATCTGATTTCCACAGGTTGCATAGATTTCTGAAGGACGTACCGTAGTGATAAATGTAAGGTAATGTAAGTGGGGAAGATCTGTGCTAGCTTTGTGTACACAGCTTGGGTTCTTGTCAGGTACAGTATGATATGTATAACAACTCTCATTTGCTCTGTTCTTGGTGAGGAGAAGATGACAGATGACTGCACTGAAATTTGTAAGCACCCGGAGTTTTTACATCTAGGACGTGGACTAAGGAAGAGTCAGCTGCTTGGCTACCTGAGCTGGGAGCAGGTGTGTGTGCTGTGAAGGAATGTTCTTGTGAGGCTGTACAAGGCAAAGTGTCCATCTATTTGTTTTTTATTTAAAAGGTGTCCCAGAAATAAGTCTTGTGAACCATCTACTAGCGATGGGAAAACACTCAGGTGTGGGGCTGATGTTTTTGGTAGAGAAGATGTACATTGTTTAGGCTCAAGCATGTGGGCGCATATGGACTACTTGCCGTTGGCTGGGTGCAGCTGATGGAGGAATGTCTGCATTTGGAAGCCAAAAGTTGTCCCCAGGTGGCCAGGGATGTGGAGGAAGCTCTACTAAGGAGAGGGGAGAGAATCTGGTGTCCTGTGTGAGAAATCTGCCAGGACTGGCTACGATGCTCTTCTCGTATGTGACCAGGTAGTGGCATGTTTCTGCACCCCGTGTCCTGCAGTGTGTTCTTAAGGCATTGTGTCACAGTGGACGCTTGCCTTTGCCATCGGAGTAAAGGATCAAATGCATGAAATGCCTGAAGAGCATCAGTGGCAATGTCCTCAGCAGCAGCCCAGCCAGGAGGCTGGGGGCAGTGCCAGTGTGCTTGGGAGTCTGTGGCCAGAGACTGCTTGCATTGTTCCTGGGCTCTGGTCTCCTGTCCTGGGCTGCACTGCACAGTCCTAAAGGCTGTGACTGGGGCAGAAAGTTGCTGTGCTGGGACCTTTGGATACCAGTACCCATATTTGCTCTGTCTCTGTCTCTTTTCACCGCTGCTGCCGCATGCAGTGATGGGCAGATTTGTTCCTCCATAAGCCACTTTTGACTCCTCTGGAGTGTGTCCACGCCAGCAAGTGGGATAACATTCTGGGATACAGGCTGTTTCTCCTTGTCACAGAATCATTTAGGTTGGAAGGGACCTCTTAAGATCATATACTCCGATGCCCTGCTCAAACAGGGACAGCTGGAGCAGGTTGCCCAGAACCATATCCAGTTGGGTTTTGAATGCCTCCAAGGGTGGAGACTAGCACTTCTCTGGGCAACCTGGACCAGTGTTCAGCCACCCTCAAGCTAGTGCAAGAAACAAGCAAAAGGTCTGTTAAGGCTGGAGGTAGGGGAGGAGACCTTCTCTGGTAAGAGTGCGTGGATCCCTGTGCAAGGGACAGCGTCCTTTGCTCTTCCAGTTAACCTGGGCATAGAGGCAGGAGATTCCCACATCGTGAATGACATCAAAAGAGTCAAGGGGTGTGGGGAGGACCGAACAGAATTTGGTGACTGACCCACAGATTGGGGTGATCTGTTCTGGTTGTTAGAGGTGCAGGCCTTAGTCGTTATCCAGGAGGGTCGTATTTGCACTATTCAGTCTTACCTAGTAAGTTATGGATTGGAGCTTTTTTTACTGGCACAGGAGCACTTTAATAAGTGGAGAGTGGATAGGGTAGGTGACAGGAAAGTTTGATCCTAGTGCACATGCAATTTTGATCTGGGTCTATTTTGTGGCATTATTATTAAGCTCTTGTCAAGCATAAAGGCCAGCTGGTCTGGTGTCTGTGTTTCCAAAAGTGAGAACGAATTCTTTCTGGCGTGCTGAGGTGTGTGGGTTGCTGGCAGAGGTGGGGTGCACAGCTCTGTGCAGAGAGTGTAAAACCGAGAGAAGGAAGACTGAGCCTTTCGCGGTGTCTGCATTGGCCATCCCGCAGAGGTCTTCCAGTCACCCCCTGAGTTCTTTTGAATCTCTTTTCCAAACGCTTTGTTAGCTTGCTTTTTCTTTCCTTCTCTTCCAGGTGGATGAAGAAGCCTCGATGTGGAGTTCCAGATCATCCCCACCTACGCCATAGCCGGAGGAAAAAGCGGTATGCGCTAACTGGACAAAAGTGGCGGCAGAAGCATATAACCTACAGGTATAGCCCCCTCCCTGCCCTTTCTTCTTTGGGGAATAAAATGTTCTGTACTTGTTTGTGGTATACAAACTTTGTAAGTATTTTAAAAACTGGATTTTCCCTGTAATGCCTGCTCCAGGCTTTCATTCTCAGAATGTGGTGGAGGGGATCAGAGCACTGGAGTAACTGAAGAGTCTATTCTCAGTTAGAAAATAACCGGTCAGTAAAGATGCCAAAATCCCAGCCATCAGTTCTGTAATTTTGGCAGGAAAATCCTAGTAAGCCCCTTTCTGTTCCTTTAGAACTCTAAGGCTCTGGCCCTTAGCTCACGTGTCGTCTTTAACAAACCGTGAAAGCAGAAGGAATACCATTGTGTAAAGGCATGATGCTTTCTCCCTCTACTGATGTGCAACATTTTACTGAATACTTATTTTTGCAGAGGTTTTACTTTTGCTCATGTAGTAGAACTCTTGCTTTTGCCCAGCACTGGGCCTGCTGAGGCAATATGCTGAAGGGGGTTGTGGCTTCAGATGAGGGTTATGTAGCAGCGATTGTTTCTCAGAGATGTGTTCTGTTTGAGTCGCTTAGGCCCTTAGCTTTTGAAAGGCAATTGCCGAGTGATGCCAATGGAAGTTTCTGATAATAAGAATATCACTTCAAAATAAAATTAAACCCCTCTCTACTTGAAAGTATAGCCTTTTAATTTTTTTGGAGGGGGAAAGGAGGTTGCAGAGGAGTACAAATTAGGAATGTAGACATTAAGGAGAATGTATGGGCGAGCAAGGCTAAGACAGAAAGAAAGTCTGTGGTGAAGAGGTAGAAATATGAGTGACCAGCATGGGGAAGGTGCCAGAATGTGTAGGAAGAGGTATGATGGTGTGAAGGGAAAGGGAGTCAGGGGCTGGGGCACTGTAGTGCTTCTGCCAAGAGCCCTGAGAGAGGAGGAGGAGGATTCTTCAAGTAACAGTGAGGGACTGCAGGGACTAGGAGGGAGTAGTTCTGGGAACTAGTTCAAAGCTTCCACCAATAATCATTTCTTTAACTCAGATTGTAAAGGGACACCTTCCGTATGTGAAGATCTGAGAGTCAGACCCTGCTTCTGAGCTCTTTTGGACCTGAGGGAAGGCTTGTGTATGATCATATAAATCAAACATACCTTAAGCTTATGCCTAGCCACAGGAAGCAGGTTGGCAGATGGCTTCACTTCTGCCTTTGCCCAACTAGTAGTTGTGTAACTTCCCAGTCTCAGTGTTTGTAGTGTGCCATTCAAGTGACATGTATTGTTTTACCATGGAGTGTGTTACGGTGTCTTTCATCTGTCAATCGTTATGTTAAATTGAGCCGGTTTCATTAAAGACTGAAAGCTGTTTCCATGACAGATATTTCGTATTCCGCAAGCCAAGTTTAATAGGTCTTGAGCCTATTAGATGCACACACAAAAAAAACCCCCTGAACAGCACTTTTTAAGCTTAAGTTTACAATTATGGGAAATTTATATGCAGTTAAACTCTCCTCCCACTCCCAGCTCTGTGTCATCACCTGTCATGGACTGGGTTGCACAAAACTGGCAGGTCCAGCACTCCTATGAACTCTCAAGAATTTGAGTAATCCTGAGAATGAAGCTGCTCATATAAGGAAGGTTGTACCATTTACTGAAAGGTTTGTTTCTCAAGAAGAATTTGAGTAGTCAGTTTTTTTCATACACTGGATTCCACTTTTAACATGATAATTTCAGATAAAATCTGAAGTAATTTACATTTTTAAACTAAGTATCTTAGCTGTCTACACCAGAATTTGAAAGGCTGTCAGGTTTTTAGGAAGCAATGCAAGATCAACCAAAGTATTGGAAAGATTCTTATTAATAAATGTAGACTTCAGATCAGGGCTGTAGTTTTGTTGGTAACTTTATTTGTAACAGCAAAACTTTGCATGCGTAAAGTAGTGTCTACAAAAAGTAAAGACTGTTTGGAAATGGAAAATGTGTAGATGTGGCTATGTATTGGAATTATGATAAGAAGTCTGGAATGTATTCTGCCAATTGAAACAACCCTTCTTTCTCGTTCACACAGTGTACACAACTACACCCCCAAGGTTGGAGAGATTGATACGAGGAGAGCCATTCGTCAGGCGTTTGATGTTTGGCAGAGAGTGACACCGCTTACCTTTGAAGAGGTCCCTTACCATGAAATTAAAAATGACAGAAAGGAGGCAGATATTATGATATTTTTTGCTTCTGGTTTCCATGGAGACAGTTCTCCGTTTGATGGAGAAGGTGGATTCCTAGCTCACGCTTACTTTCCTGGACCAGGAATAGGAGGAGATACTCACTTCGATTCAGATGAGCCATGGACGCTTGGAAATTCTAATCATGATGGTAAGAGTGCAGGTCGTTTTTCAGAACAAGGAGAAGTTGAAAGTAGACATTGACAGGCTTGCAACGAGAAAGTATTTGGTTAGTGGAGCTTTCGCCTCCCATACAATGGTTCAGATGTTTTCTAAAACATGTGTTCTGTCTTAAATGGGTAAATAATTCTGTTAGCAAGTTTGTGACTCTGCATGCCTCTGTGCACGTGTGTGACTGTTGAGGAGCGAACAGAAGTGTGCGTCCGCTGGCTTTTTACGTCTCTCAAGATTTGGACCACAGTTGCTACAGAAGCCACGACTCTGGGAGGGGAAAGGTGAACCAGACAGTGTTGAAATGTAAGCTCCGTATCTCATGGAATACTTAACAAGGGCAATTAGAGTTAGTTGTAATGGTGAACAGAAAGTTGAAAGAGTGAAGACGTTTGAATGTCAAGTCATTTTGATCCATACTTGTTTTCCCACAGTCTGAGTGTGGTCAGAATTCCTCCCATCAGAGGCTGGGCTGGCTGATCTGTTAAGGAAGACTGATGATTGGGACGACTGTTTTTGTGGTATTAAGCAATGAGGAGTTTCTGTGTCTTTCTAGCTTTATCTTACTCTCTAGTGGCAATGAGCACTTTCTGATCTATTTTCAAACCTTTGATTGAGAATAGTGAGGACTTGTAGAAAGTTTAAGCTGGAAAACCAGAATTCTACAGTGGCCTCAAAATGTCACTCCAGTTTCCACAGTCTCAGTGAACTGGGAAGGGCACCGTGTCTTGAAACCTTCAGGGATTCAAAATCATGTTTTGAAACATTTCATAAGAATTAGAAGTTTACTTGGAATGTAAATATGGCTTGATTTTTAAACTGTATGAAAACATCGTGGCATTGTTGTGGCCGTGATGTCTAAGGACACGTGCAGAGGTGATGACTTTCAGTAGACCAAACAGTGTAGTTTGAAAAGGAGGAAAGTTTTCAGGCATGCCACCCACCTTCAGGCCTGACCTAAAAGTGACATCCATTCTCTCAGAATGGAATGCAAATTGAGAAAATCCATCAGCGTTTAGAGTTGGTGTCTTACAGATCGTCTTTGAAAGGAAATGGAGCTGGCAAGTTCGATGCGGGAATGCTAATTTGTAGGAAGGCAGAAATGATACGATACTTGTCTTCTCAGGGAAGGAGAAGTGATGTTTCCTGGCATGTTTAAATGACTAGATTAGATGTGGGCAGAGAAAGAGAGAGTTTATAGCCTGTGGGATGGGGAGGGTGGTGGTGTGGAGAGTGTGGGAGGCTGTGTGGCAGAGAAGCAGAGTCTTGCTATCTTGAAATGGTATGAATTTTTGTTCCTAGGTTTGTGGCTGGAGGGCAGTTTATAAGTTTGCCAAAAGGATGAGGACTGACAATCAGAGACTGAGTGGTTACCTCATGAAAGCTGCTTTTGCAGCAGTTAGGTGTGTTTGTACTTTATCAGTGGTCTGTGCAAGTTCAGTCTGGTTTTAGTAGCTGTTTGATCTCAACTATGGGTGGTCAGGGTGGCTGGTGTGCTGGACATGACAGCCCAGGTGAGCCCAGGTATGGGACCAGGGTGCACTGCTGTCTGGTGTAGAAGGTCCTTACAGGAAGGTGGAAGGCCAGGTTTTTACAAGTTCTACTTGGGGTTTTTTGTCCTTTTTTTTTTTTCTGCACTAAAAGTTTCGTTCTGATGATAAGCTTAGCAAGGTTGGGTGGCAGCTTAAAGACTGGCAGGGATAACTGGGAAAATTTTTCCACTGGAGAGGATGTTCTAACATAATCACTTTTTTTTTTGGGGGGGTGGTGGTGGTGTGGTGGTGGTGTGTATAGTTTTTAGGATGGTGTTTGAGAGCAATGTATACAATGAGTAGAGGGTCTCTGTTTTATAAAAGCTATTTTTGATGCAGTATCCATGTGGCTTTTTCAAAACGATGATTGTACTGGGTGACTGTCATGAGTAGTGTCCTCAAAGTGCCTGTAATTGGTACTTGAGGGACTGGTGTGCACTCAGAGAAAATTTATAGGAAAATTGATAGGAGAGTTGAGATTTCCATTCCAGAGGATAAATGTCGTTTGTGTATTTGTTTTCAAATAGCTGAGACCAGAGACTGGGTGGCACGGTTATTTGAAAACTCTTTAGAAATAGTCACCAGTGAGGATGCTGAGAATGGTGGGGTCATATTTGTCCTCTCCCTCTGGGGGAAGCGCTGATGAGAGAAAGGGAATTTCATGTGTTGAGCATGACGGGTAAGCCTGTAGTCAGAGAGTTATAGATGCGAGTGTTAAATGGAAGGAATTTGGTTTTGCCTGTGTTCTTAGCCTTGGTATGCCAATGTGAAAATGTTCTGCCTCCTCAGTGGGTGACCCAGGCCTGTTTAGGAGGGTTCTTCCTTCTCTTTCACTATTGCTTGTCTTTGGAGCTCTCACTAGCTCCAGGTTCTCACCTCTGATGTGTTTTACTTGAAATGCTGTCAGCAGGTCTTAAAGAGTTTCTTCTTGGTGAGAGGTTTCCTGCACTGTGACCAGTTCACTGCCTTTTTTATTGGAAATAAGGTTTTAGTGAGGACGATACTGTCTTTTTAACTTGAAGTATTTCTTGAAACACAGTCTTACTTGTCCTTATGATACGTATTTTGGGGCAATGTGTTGTTCGGTCTGGAAGTGAAGAAGTCTCTCAGTGAAAGAATAAAAATGCCCTACCAGTAAATCAGTAGGAGATCTCTCATTTACTCAGATGCAGAAAAAGAACTGTTTTGGCCATTCAGCATCCATTCAATAATTGTAGAACTCTTAAAATAGCCATGAAGTAACAGTAGTGACTTTATGTCAACCCGAATGAAAATATCACCATGTAAAACATTCTGTTCCTGACAAGAATGTGTATTATTAGTTGAAGTGAATATTTGAACAACCTGCCTCAAAGCTCTCTGAGCCTTTCGACAGTTGTAAAGGTAAATCTCTGCTCAACAGAGCAGGATGCTGAAACTGGCACCGCAGGTCCTCAGAAGATTTGGCTGATCTGTTTAGTCCATATGGTTTCGTTACAAACCAGTACAGTCTGAGGCTTTGCTTTTGTTGGTCTACTTTTGTCTTACTGCGTTTTGGCTCCTGAAGAGTTTTTGTAAGTCCATGTTTGGATGCAGCTCTCACCCCACACAAGAATTGTTTTTGAGTCTTCACTAGCAGTGCAAATTATATGGAAAAAAGCAAAATACTTCACATGAAGTCTCATCCAGTCAGAAAAATTGAAGAATGGTTTGAACAGATCTTTCTATGAAAACAGCTGTTTCTGATTTGTACATGGGGACCATGCTGTTTCCTGTTGATGAAAGCTGCGATCTTGTAAAGATACCTTGTGGTAATCTACTAGGGTTCATCAGCAATTTTATCACTCCAGCTAGTGGATAGTTAGTTGGGATTTATGTACTGATTATCATTTTGTATGATCACTGTTATACTGATTTTGCTCCTTGTGGACAGCATCACCATTACCATGTCCCTTAAAAATATTAGTATAATCATAATAACTATGATGCTGTTGGTTGTCTTTCTGAGACTGTAGTAATAGGGGCACATGCACCAACACTTCTGTTATCTTCTGCTGTGAAGAGTGATCCTGCGTAGGCTTTCAAAGTGAATTTAAAGTTTCCTTCCCCCTAGATACCGGTTACAGTTCCACTCATGCGTACGATTACTTTAGCCGAGTAATACTGTACGTTCAATTCATAATTGCTGATTTATCATCTTAATTGTACTGCCTTCTCTGGCATTCCCATGAGCAAGCTGTGGAAGATTAATTTAGATAATATTATGATGAGGATATGCAAAACCAGATAGGATGTGAACTCCTGGAGCAGTCCTTATTAACTGGGATCAGGGGATACAGAATCAATTTGTTATGTTTTCAGGTGAGAATGTCAGTGGGAGCAGCTGGAAGCATGAAGCAGAATTCAGAAGTACCAAAGCAAATCAGAGAAGTGATATGGCAAAGAGGAGGATGCAACTGAAAAAGAGGAGTGTGCTTTTACGTTTAGGGATAAAGCATGCACACAACCACACAAGGAGAAGCAACTGACATGGTCACAGTTGCGGGGACTAATGTTTTTCCTGAAAGTTGCTCCTCCATAGAAACGAAGGCAGCTCTTGGCNTGGAGCTTACCCCAGACTTGTAGCAGCAAGGGCTCCGGGCTGTTAGACTTTGATGTATGGTCACATAGAGGCAGTTGAAGTAGTTTTTGGAGTTGTCATGCTTTAGCAGTACATTGTGTGTAGCTGCTCGCAAGCCTCTTGGCTGCTTCGTCATGGAGTTGCATGTCAGTGCAAGCAGTCTCGGTATCCCAATTGCTTCATTACCAGAAGGGACATGAAAGGTGACTTTGCTCTACTTTCTCCAAGTCTTGGGTTTTTTTTACTCAAAATGTGCCATACAAGCAGCCAAGCCCACCTCAAGACTCACAGCTGCGGATGGACGTTGCTCACTGTAGGCAGCGAAGCCTGTGCCTGAAGCNGGGTGCGCAGACTGGGCCATGCTGGGATCTCTCTCCCTTGCTGCCTCAGTATCTTACCTGATGTGGCTCAAACATAGAGGTGCTGCGTGAAATCCATTATTAACTGACCAACTCGAGTATGTCCTAGCCTTTATGTGAAAAGAATTACGTATGTTTGTATCTCTAACAACAGGTCGGGAAGGAATCATGAGTGGCTGAAAGTAAGTTCTGGCAGTTTAAATATCCACATTACACATGACTGCTGTTACACCCCTCTGACAAGTCAAACGTTTGTTTAATCCAGGCTGATTTCAGGAAATAAATTTTAATCTCCAGTTCAACATTGCAAACAGTTATCAATAATAATCCCAGGCAAGTCTTCATGGTCTTTTAAAAGACCATTACTGTTGTACATGTTGTCAACACCATACCACTAAATACGTGGTGTTGACAACCCACTGCAGATACTAGCTTTGTAGCTATGTAGGTATGGCTGTATATAGCTACTAGTGATACTCCTCTGTTGGCAGTGACGATACTTGCTCTGTCACCATCACTGCGAACAGCAGTGCCTGTGTCGTGCTGGTGCTATTGGCGTTCCCCGTGGCTGTAGCAAGCGCTGCTGCTGCAGGGTGGGTGACCAGAACTGCCACTGCTGCGGCTGTCCCTTCTGCAGCGGCGGTACCTGGTGTCAGTCTTCCTGCGCAGTCCAGGTGTCGTTCCAAAGCTTACGTGTGCCAGGCACCACTCTGGGTAGGAAATGCACTGAAGCAGTAGTAGAAGGCTGAAAGTGGAGCAGGATTGAGTTAGGGAAGATGTTTGGAGAACTTTGTAATGCTAAAGCAAGGTAAGTACTGAGGTATCCATGCCCTGCCAGGGATCACCGGAATTTTTTCTTTCAGCATGCCCAGAGTTAAGCTCTAAGACCCTCCCTATCATCTGCTCGCTGTGTGGCGTTGTAAGTGGGAGTGTGCCCAAGGGCAGCCGCTTCAGCTGCTTCAGGAAACAACCCCAGCTGACAGGTTACTCCTGTAGCCACTCTAGTGTAACTCAACTTCACATCGTTTGATCATTTTGCAGTTCACATTAATCTTTCAGTATCCTCTCTTCCAGGTATTCTCCCACGCTGTACAGCTTCACACCTGTGTCAAGTTCTCTTTGTAAATGTAGGATTACCACTGTGACTGCTCTTTAGATATTGGCAAGAAATGCTGAGCTTTGCTAACAGCGAGTAAACAAATGCTGTAATCATTGCAGCAAACATGTCCTCATAGATTCCAGTGGGTTCCTCCAGAGGCTTCTTTGGAAAGCTGCTTGTTCCGGGCTTCTGAAGAGAAGCCAGCCAAGCAGAGTGCCAGCATTTACAAGATACTGCCAGAACTGATGCAGGAGAGGAGACCTCATGGGTAGCTTTCAGTGCCAAATCAGTGCGGGAGCTTCCGCAAAAGTTCTGGAGGAAAAGGGCTTGAACTACCTTCTGGGAAGGCTTCTGTTAGCCACAGAGGAGAGGAACTGGACAGATTTTTCTCTGCGATTCCACCAGAAGGACTAGCATTATTTCAGTGGGCAGCTACGTGGACAACAGAGCGAGCACCCCTGAAGCCACCATCTGGACGTCGCATATGTTCAGGAACCCAAGCAGGTTTTTCAGGACGGCCAAATACTGCCTAAGCTGACTAATGTGAATGTTGTGCGGGGATCTCAAGGAGAAAGTTTTGATTAGAGTAGCTAATTTTGAAGGAGAGTCTTACTGATAGCCAGTGCGCATGACAGCCTGTTGTACCTGTTGGTGGGGTTTGAGCTGGTGTTCAATCTGTCACTGTGTTCAAAGTGGCATCTTCACTGGAGATTTACTGTTTTCTATCCTGGCAGAATTAGTATCACAAACCTTCTTGATTCTTTTGACATTTGGATCCCTGTTCCTAAAGATTGGATCCTCTCTCACCTCTGCATTTACAGTGGAATTCAGTTGCACGAACAGGCATTTAGCCAGGCTTTGAGAGAGCCACTTGCCTGTCACAGCTTGGGCTGTTCTTGTTAAGAAATCAGGCGTGCCAAATTAATTTGAGCTTGAACCTGAATGTCCTGGTACTCTATTCCTGCTATGAGTACAAAGTTCTTAAAATTGCCCAGGCACGTACTGATTTTCTGCCACAGCAGGGCCTCTCTGTCCCATTGGAGTCTGTCCCATTTAGATCACTGACCCTTGCCTTTATCCCTTTGGTCCATCTTAGGTGTTGGATGGAGGATGTCCCGTGCTTCTGTCACTTATTGCCTTTACTGTCACATCTGAGTACTTGAGTCTGCTCACTTGTCTTGAATGCCCTGGAAGTCATTAGAGATGCAATATGGAAGGTTCCTTCTCTAAAAACGCAGTTACTGAGCAGTGTCACTATACTTGATGGACTGTATCTAGCTAGAACAGGTTCTTCCTCTACGGACTGTCTCAAGGAATAGGTGTGTGGCTTTCCCTGTTCCAGTTCCTGGATCTTGGAGGGGTGACTGCCTTTCAAAGCCCTAAATAATTTCACCTTGAATGAGAAACAGAATTCAAGTACCGTGCTTGTTATTCTCAGCTTCTGAAATGGAGTTTGCACACTAGTGCTCTGGGTCAGATGCTTTAGGTCTCCACTCCGTTTAAACACCTACACGAGGGATTATGCACATGCTTCCCCCCGTCGCTGTCATGTTTTTCCCAGCACCTCTTTCGCTTTCTCCCCATTTGAACCAAGGGCAGGTTGAAGTGGCCAGTGTGAACCAAACAGGGGCACGGATGTAGCCAAATGTTCTTTGTCTTTCTCTTCCTTACTCCTGCTCTGGTTTACCTTAGAGCTGCCCCAGCTCTTGGGCCCAAATGAAAGAGTAGGTAGAAATTGGCGGCTGGGACAGGAAAAAGGGCTGCTGCCCTTTCAGCTGTGAGATGCACATCTTGATCATAAAATCACAGCAGAACTATTGCATGTCTGCATTCTGGGTAGAGTTTTATTTCTGCAAACCTCATCTGTTAGTCGCTGCTTGCCGTTCTCCTTGCCTTTTTTCCTTCCTGCTCTTGGTCACTATTTTCATCCAGAAAGCTGTTCTTGCTCATTAGCTGGATCTTTTTGCAAAGCCAGCTTCACTTTTGTCAGTAGTACATGGTAGAAATCGGTGATGTTTCCAGTTTAACAAGAATGGAGTGTGGTGTTTGGGGCCCCCAGTACATGAAAGGTGTCAGCGAACTGGGAAGAGTCCAGTGCAGGAGCACTGAGGTGATGAGGGATTGAAGCAAGAAGAAACCAGGGGAACTGGGCTTGTTTAGCCTCCTCAGTGAGGAGGGGGAGGATTGGGTGTGGAGGAGGCATCTCATAGAAGTCTTCCACCTGAGGAGATGCTATAGAGAGGACAGAGCTACACTCCTCTTGGCGGTGAACAGAGAGAGGAACAAAAGGCAGTGGGCACAAGCTGCAACAAGGAATCCCCGTCTGGGCAGAAGGAAGACAATTCTTCAGTAACAGAGTGGTACAACTGTGAGGCTGCACCTGGGAAGGTTGTGGAGACTCCATCCTTTGAGACTTTCAGAACTCGGCTGGATGATGCCCTGAGCAACCTGATGTAGTCTTGAGATCAGCCTGCTTGAAACACAAGGTTAAACTTGGTGTCCTTCAGATATGCCTTTCAACCTAAATGTGTCCATAATTCTTAGCGTTGCCAAGCAGGTAGAATTTTAGTTCCTAGAACTTAAGAGCAAGTTGCAGTTACTTCTCACAGCAACTCTGAGCTGTAACAAGGTATTCAGCTTATAAAATTTTCTTTTCTATCACCAAATTCCTTTATAAAAACAGCAATCTTTTAATATTGAGATTCTTCATGAAGGAGGTGATGCTTGTAGGTGCATAAAAAGGTAGCTGGCAGTATTTTTTTGCCAGATTTTTTATTCTTCCGAAGTACCACCTCATATAAAAGGTTTCTGCAAGCATTCACTGGATTAATGGCATAATCACTGGAGGTATGTTAGGATATGCTATATAACAGATCCACTAGTATTAAGCAGTATGTGTAAGTAGGTTTAGCATTTTTTTTTTAACCTGGTCAAGTAGTTCTTTATTATCAAAGACTTCCAAGTATATCCAATCAGTTTGGAAATATTGCCAACTAAATGTTCTTTATCCTATTTGAGTTGTTTGATTACAATTGTGAGATTTTAGGTGGAAGGAGGGGACCAAGAGGAATGAAGAGTATCCAGTCGTTGCCTTTTTTTTTCTTTCAGATTTGTATTGGTATCCACTTTTCTAGGTTGACTATGTACTATCTACTTGTAACCCACTTACCTGACCTGTACAGGCACAGTGCATGCTTGCTGAAAAAGAAAATACAGCTTCACTTAACCCCTGTACCTTCACCCAGCATACTGCCAGAACTTGGTAGTCTTTTATCCTTGATTAATTCGTGTTTCCTCTGCGTTTTGCCTTGCTTTGTGTCTCATTTCTTTCTTACTTTGCCACTTTTTCCATGTTCATTTTCTATGGAAATGCTGAGGCCAGCAAAGATGATCTATAAAGTATCAATATAATGAGCAACTTGACAGAGAGCGCGTGTACTCACAATACAGTACATGTACAGTCTTTGTGCTGCTTGGCTGTTAAATACTTTTTAAATTCTCTTTCTCTGATTTCTCAGGTACAGAACATCTCCAAATCTAAAGAGTTTTATTCTAACAAATGGCATTTTGAATCCATTGTTATTTTTCAGGCTTCTGACAGTATTGTTGAAAATGAGCATCGGTATTGTTCAGAGAGAAAATCAGAGCTGCTTTGAAGTTACTCACGTGTCCTTTAACACAGACAACCTGTTCTCTGAAAGACATTCATATAGATGTTGGAAGTCAAGTGGGGCATAAATTGCATTAAAATCTCTATTTATTCTATCAGGCCTTTTATGATACTTCACCAGATCATGCGGTGGTCAGTACTTTTGTTAATTGCAGAAGACTAGTTCAGTATTTAGAACGTACTGCTTAACATTGGCTTCATCCTGTAACTGCATAGGGAGACTTGTTCCCATAAGCCAAAGTTCACTAAAATTGTATGCCAATGTCGAACCAAGTTGGAGCACGTGGTCTCAAGACAGCCGGCTGCAGTAAAAGGAAATCAAATCAGGCGGCTTAAATCAGCAGCAGTTTGAGATTACATCCCTATCATGTCAATCCAAACACAGAAGGCTGTAAATAAAGAACTTGCAAATTAGAGTTTTTTACGAAAGTAAAGTGAAGAGAGAAAGCCCACCAGCATTCATGGAAGACTTCTGTCTTCAGATTCCTCTTCTTCTTCGCTACTGGACAGCATCACTGTAAGTAGTGCTTTCTTTTGTTGTATATGCTGTCATTATGCAAACAGAGCAGTGACGTTGCAGTAGTGCTGTGCTAGAGCAGTCTGGATTTTAAAGCTTTGCAGTGTGGACAGTGCTAGTTATTGATGGCAGCTGAAATTCAGTAATAAGGATCACCTGCAAGTTCCACTTTCCAAGCAATGTACTTGTAAATACCCCCGATGTTCACGGTGTTTTATAAAGAAAATTGTTACCTGTTGCTTTTGGCAGTAATTGTTTAATACATGGAGTATGAATATAGTTGTGTAGGTATTTGGGATCCTGTTGATTTCTGTATAATCAAAGTAGAATATTTTACTTCTTTCCACAGAGAATGACATGCTCTGAGACTCACAGGAAGGAGTCACTGGGGATCAAAATGATGTGTCATTCCCTTAAAAAGGAAGAAAAAAACCAACTGTAAAAAAGGCAGATCATGAGAATCAAGGTGAGCCAAAAAGTCTCTTTTTGCTGCCTTCCTTTGTGAAGCAGAAACAGATGATGTGATGCAAGCCAAAACGCAGCAGTGTCTCTGATAAACCTGCTGCATTCCACTTGCTGAAGGGGAGAGGAGTAAAATAACAGACATTCAGGAAGAGAAAAAATGAAAAATAGATGAATTCTTGAACAGAGTTTGCTGGTCCTTGGAGTCAGAGCTGGATTGCAGCATGAGCAGTGGAATGACACCCAACCCTCTAGATTTTGACATCACAACCAAGTGGCAAACTTGGGAGTTCTTTAAATTTTTTTTCTCTCCTGTTTCTGAAGCAGAGCACAAGCTTTGAAGACAGTTTAGCTAGCATTGCCTTCTCTACCCAAATCCACCAAGAATACCCCTTTGGGGGGGGGTATTCTTACATCACACATCTCTTACTTCTCAGTCCTACTCAGTCTTTACAGCCCCATAAGGAACCTTCTGTGTCAGGGGAGGACAAGGACAGTAAGTCTCCTGTCCTAGGTGGAAAACACCCTCTTTGTGGCAAAGCGCTGCTCTCACAGCTTCCAGAACAGCAGTTTCCCTGTGGCCAGCACCAGGAGTTAAATATAATTTTAACCTGACTGGCAAAAAAGAATCCCAAGTAGAAATAGCGCAAACTGGTTTGTATCCACGCTGCCTGTGCCAGGACCTGTTTGGAGCACGCTGAGCCAGCCTTCTAACTGTTGCAAAATGTTCTTTTTCTTCCCTTTTTTTTTTTTTTTGGAGTTACATTCCGGTTGTTTCACAGCTGGGTCAAGTACTAAACTCTGTCTGTAGACCCTGCTGTATTTAATGCTGTATTTAAATTCTTTTAAAAAATAAAACCACCAGCATAGCTTCATTTCAAGACTGATGGAATGAAAGTAATATCTACAATTTTCCATGTTTTATAAGTATTTTGTGTTTCTTTACCATCTATTCTACCAAATAATGGCATTACATGCTAATATAGGCAAATAGAGGTTTCATTTTGGGATTGGTAGTTCTTTGGTATTGGATTGCTTATTGGATTTCAACCTACACTTGTGAAAGATCATAGAATCACAGAATGGTTTGGGTTGGAAGGGATCTTATAGACCATCTGGTTCCAACCCCCCTGCCAAGGGCAGGGACCCATTCCACCAGCCCAGGTTGCTCTACGTCGGACCTGGCCTTGAGCACTGCCAGGGAGGGGGCAGCCACAGCTTCTCTGGGCAGCCTGTGGTAGGGCCTCACCACCCTCATAGTAAAGTATTTCTTAAATCTAACCTAAATCTCCCCTCTTTCAGTTTAAAGCCATAACCCCTTGTCCTGTCACTCCATGCCCTTGTAAAAAGTCCCTCTCCAGCTTTCTTGCAGGCCCCTTCAGGCAGGGGAAGGCTGCAGTGAGGTCTCTCCGAAGCCTTCTCCAGGCTGAGCAGCCCCAGCTCTCTCAGCCTTTCCTTATAGGAGAGGTGCTCCAGGCTCTGATCATCTTCATGGTCCTCCCCTGGACTCACTCCGACAAGATACAGGAAAAATTTTCCACAGAACACTCTTATTCCGTTGAATGTCAGGCTGCTGCGCCAGCTGAAGCAGTCGTGACTTCCCCTATCTCTGGCTGTCCGCTCTTCCTTCCACATCACTCGCTCAGTTTTGGTCTCACCATTCCAGAAAAATATTTTATATTTTTCCTGTGAATTTCTACAGGCGGTTGTCCTCATAGTGCCATCTGTGCCATGTCAGATAAAGCACAGCTTGCAACATGAATCAGGTCTGTAACACAACGGACAGACCTAGTTTGGACACTGCCTTTCGGGGACAAACTGCCTGTCTTTCGTGGTGATGGGTAACATCATGCAGCATAATTCTTTGTCCGTCTGCAGTCACTGATTCTCACAGAGATCAGTTTGTTAAGGTGGCTGTGGTATGGTTTCCGTTAAGAATGCATATCACTCATTCTTCATTCTTCAGTGAAGCTGTTTAAATACACTCTTAAGAGTTTTCATGAAGTCTTTAAGATGCATCATATTCGTTGCTACATTTATAGCAATAATAGTTTATGAACAAAATTAAACCTATATTTCTCTTTAACATGTATTTTCCTCCTTTCTAGATAGAAAAGCTGTTTTCCACATCTCATTTGATTCAAACAATTGGAAGAGCAGTGTCGCCACTTCTTCAGGGTCTTCAGAAGATTGAAAAGCTTTTCTATAGCAGAGCATCTTGTGGAGGTGAATGGAGGAGTACACAGATAAAACACATATTCTTCTGTTTGATGGTTCAGACCTACCAGGTCTGAAGACGCAAGAACCAGGGCATAGCTTAGAGTAGCCCTAAAGCTTCTTTAAGTTGTGCTTGGAAAACAGTTGTCACTACATGGCTGTTGGCATGGATCATTTTAGTGTATTTAAAGCATGTTTAGTTCACACACCTTTTCTGTAATTACCCTAGGCATGGTGTTGTCACAACCAATGATCTGACCTCTTCAGTATCATTCTTATTTTAATAAAATTTCGAAATTTAACTTCCAGATGTGTTTTTAATTATGTCCGAGTAAACTGCACTGTGTTAGCATGATGATGCAGTTCATAAAGTATAAAACTAAGATGACGAAGATTCGCAGTTGCTTTTCTATTACTAATCAGATACACAATATTATTTGTGCTCCTGTTGTCTCAGAAGCTCTGTCCTGGATTTACACTCCACTGTGCTAGATGGTCTGCAGAGTCTACCTACACTCGTTAACAGCTATATATAGCGCTGTCGTGCTCAGGGATAAATGCTGAGAGTAATATCACAACACTGCCATAGTAGTATCCCTGTGACCTATCCCTGTAAACTGATAGGCATTTCAATGAGTGTTTTTGCTGACCTGCAGCAGCTGGGTACCCTACTATGCAGTGAGTTACGTAGCCAAATAAAGAAAATGTTTTCATATGGATTTTCGTAATTAAAATGAATGAAACTGTGCAAGGTGGCATGGCTGGCAGTTTCGCAAAGAAAAACCTTTCTCAGGATTTCTGCTACCTGATTTAACATCTGTTTTTCCAGCTGAAGATGAAAACCAAAGAAGCATGAGTGATGGAGTGTATGACTAGAAGGAAGATCCTGCATATGTCACACTGTCTGTGACTACAGTGTCCTCTGTGTTGCTGCAGTCAAACCATGTGTTTGTTATCTCTGCAGGGAAAGGTAGTATGTTGTAAAAAATCTGAGAGTGCTTAACCAAAGAGCTAGTTTTGATGTGTGATCGTATTGCAATTTGTCTTAATTAAGTTAGCTCAACTGGGACTATATCAGCTAACAGGAGGTTCTGAACACAAGTTTAGATTACTTTTAATTAAGAAAATTCAACTGAAAATTATGTTTCAAGTTGTAGGTATGCTGTGTCTGGTGTGTGCCTGGGGAGTGTGGAGCTGTTGAACAGAGTGTAAAATAAGCGGTGTATTCACCTGGCTTGTCATCGTGATAACAGGCAATGCTTTTGTACTGTTATAGGTGTGTCCTCAGTCATGTTGGTGATAACATTGGTTTGGTGAGGAAAACACACCAGCAACCTTAAAGCTAAATTAACTGTGTTTGTGTTTTAGCATAGCAGATCAAACTACTTGACTCCATGAACCAACTTACAGATCTAACCCCAGTTTTACAGGGTGATGCTTTCTCTGGTGTTTATTGGTGGACTTATGGATGTTGCATGAGAATCACAACGGAGAAAGCTCAGGCAGGTCTTTGGACAGACCTGTTTATTTTGTACAGATGGTGCAAATGAGCAGAAAGTGCTGGATTTCTCTTGGGACCTTCCCTTGCAAATACATAGTAAGGGTAGTCCGTTCCTTCTTCGCTCTACTGTCTTACCCAGGTGGCTGGTGTGCACTGAATACAAGTTGTACTTGTGTCTTGGTCTTGGGGGGGGGGGCTTGAACAGGAAATTAAGGAGCTTTATCTGATTGCCTGACCTTGTTTTTGTATGAGTAGTGAGGTGTCAAACTATGCTATTAGTTCTCCCTTCTGAATCTTGCTCCAAGAAGATGGACATTATCGAGTGCTGTCCAGACAAGACCCGTGGAGAACATGGAGAGACTTTGCGGCATGTTCAAGAACTAGCAGAAAAATTTGAGGGGTGGACTCCTTTCAGGACTCCTGCAGATCTGCTGAGTGGACAGTTTCCAAACAGCAGCCAAACAGCAGTGGGTATCAGTACACACAGAGCCATCGCAGCTCCAAGCTCAGGGCTGGTGGAGGAGATAAGTACGCCGCAGGCGATAGTGTTATACCTTTTGTTTTAGAGCAAATTCTAGCCCACCTTTTGAAAAGAAAATGAACAATGTGTTCTCTTCCACACTATGGAACTCCCTGCCACTTACAGAAACAAAGGGAGCTTCTTGCTTAACAATGTTATTGATATAAACTGACCCCTTAAGAGAAATAGGATGATGAATCCAGAGCTGGGTTTTTGAGCACTCTGTGCTTATAAATTGGTTTTAGACTTTTTTTCCCCTGTCTCCTCTGCCCACAAAATGCATGCTGTCCACTTGCCTTCTGAGAATGACTTCGCTGCTTATCAACTTGGGACTCTTTTCTAGGATATAGCAGGGTGGAGAAGGCTGATGACACGGGGGTGCTGCAAGGAAGAGAATTATGGATGTGTCTGGGAGGAGGCTAGAACAAAAAGAAGGGTGAGGGGGTGAAACAGTGGTGAGATATCTTTAGCCAGGGAAGGGAGCAGAAGGAAAGGGAGCTGTCTGCTAGTGCCTTTCTGCTGCCTTTCAGCCAAGGCTTTGAGTTGATAAGCAACCACAGCATTGAGAATCAGAGTATTTGTCAAGAAGCGAGAGGAGCTTCTTGTCCTACTTTCTGTGGGAGTCACTTCATTTCCTCAAAATTCTCTTTAGCTCCACTTTATTTGCTCCAGCCACCACCTCCCAGCATATTGCTGCTCCAGGTTGAGTGGCCTAGCAATGCATCCTCCCTTAGGAGGACAGCTTCTCCACTCCAGTGTTGACCTGTCCTCTGTGGCTGTGCTTGAACTGGGAAGGTTCATTTCTCAGTGAGTCACTTACCTCTAGATGCAGGGAAGCAGAGCTCCCCAGCCAAAATTTTCCATCCTCACACACAACTGTCAGTCAAAATGGTGTTTTAAAACTGGACAGCAGCAGCTGTTTTCTACAGTTGTCCATGTTCCAGGTATAGGTATCTTGTAAGGATAACTAGGAAAAGGTGCATTTCTGTTCCATAGTGGAAGAGCTGGCCGGCCTGATGACCGTGTTTAACATGGTTCCTCAGACATGAACCTTCATCTTTCTGGGCTTGCTGATCATCTCAGAACTCTTCCTAGTTGTCTCACTGGTGATCAAGAAACCAACAAAGACAGGGGATCTGCTGGACCTGATACTTAAAAAGGAAGAACTGGTGGGTAGCATGAAGATCAGTAGCATCCTTGGCTGCAGTGACTGTGAGATGGTGGAGTTCAGGATATGTGTGAGAGGTTGATACTGAGGTCAATACTGTTTAGTATCCTCAGGGATGACCTCAGTGACGCAGCAGAGTACACCCTCAGCAAGTTCAAAGATGGTACAAAATTTGGAGGAGTGGTTGATATACTTAATAGTGATCTGTCATTCAGAGAGACGTCAAGAGGCTGGAGAGTTGGGCTGACAGGAACCTGATGAAGTTGAGCAAAGAGAAATGCAAAGCCATGCACCTGGGCTTTGTTGGTGGCTGACAGACTGGAAGGCAGCCTCGCAGAGAAGGACCTGGGGGTCCTGGTTGACACCAGGTTGAACATGAGTCAGCAGCATGCCCCTGCAGCACAGAAGGCCAACAGCATCCAGGACTGCATTAGGAAAAGCATTGCCAAGCAGTGAAGAGAGATGATCTGTCCTTCCTGCTCAGCGCATCTGGAGTGCCAAGTACAGGGCTTCCCAATACAAGAAACTTGGAAGTTCAAAACCTGACTGGACATAGTCCTGGACAACCTGCCCTGCTTGAGCTGGGGGGTTGGAGTAGACAACCTCCAGAGGTGCCTTCCAACCTCAGCCGTTCTGTGACTCTGTGTGATTCTGTTTTGCAGCTATAAAGTGGGCTGGCATTTTTTTTGCACAGAAACAAGTGATTGAAGGCTATTTAAAACTAATTTGAATGAAGATGATGTCTGATCTTATGCTCCTGATAAAGGTTTGACACACAGAGGCAAGTAACTTACGTAGATTTGTGTGTAGACTTACATAGAGACAAATTCTAGATGTGCTGTCAGTGCAAAGCCTCTTTGGATCCTTCAGCAAGGAAGAAAATGCCACTGAAATGGTGAGTGAAAAAGTCTCCAGGCACTTAGCACGGGCACAGCCCGTGAGCCTGTGGTAGAAGTCACTCGTCACAGAGCTGACTTTGATGAGAGTCTTCTCATGACCGAGGGACTTTTACCATGGACTTCCATGTGTGAGTAGTTGTGGTAGCGATGAAAATTATGCTTTCATGAGCATTTAAGTGCTATGGGAGAGTACGTCCATTTAATTTTCAACAGGACTTTGAGTCTTTGAATCCCTGTTGAACATTGGGTGCATCTTCGAAGACTGAGTGTTTTTAAAAACCCATGAAGAGTGATCTGTCGTCCAGACTTTACCATGAAACTGCTTAATGCATTTTATACTATGCTACTGGACATTTTATTGATTTGTTCTGCACATGCCAGATTTTTCAGCAACAGATGAGCAAAAACTATTAAGTATAAAGTCCCCATTTGGATTTCCCAAATACACAAGTTCTGGAATTTTAAATACATATATGACTAAGTTTTAGCCCACATATGTTTTTGGATATTTGTATTTGAACAAATGTATTTGAACATTTATTTGAAACACATTTGTATATTTTAACATATTCAGGTGCTTACGCCTTCCAACTCAATCGTTCAGACAATTTAACCATTTTGGTGTGGTATGTATGACCAGTTGAGCACTGTTTGTTATTGGCTTTAGGTATCTTGAGATGCAGGCAAAGCACCCTTCTTTGAAGACTTGCAGAACCCTGAACTTACGTTGTCACGTTTTTATGGGCAACAGTGAAGCCATTAGTATTTAAAAAGTGGAGATAGTTCTACGTGAATCGCTGTTGCAACTCCTGTCCCGAGGAGAGCTCAGCCATGTACACAAAGCTGAGCTTTGTTACCTCTAAGACAGATGCAGGTTGGAGATGTGGGGAATGGAGATACGCTGTTTGGAGATGCTGCAAAACAGCCACTGAGCTGCTGCTGCCAACTGCTTCTTCCCACGTCTGGTTGCAAGTGCTCTTGGTTTGCACCTTGCCAGAAAAAAACAGAGAAGCCTGATTTAGGGAGGATTGAGGGCCCAGGCATGTTATTGGCATGGGGAGACTGACTTCTGTCCTTGTTGGCTGTGTCTTCATCCCTCACACAGCATTGCGTGTGTCACCTCCCGTGTCAAGGTGTCCTCATGGAGTAGGACTTCCAGGGACCACACTAGATCAAGGAGGTGAGGGTCCCAGGTGCATGGGACTGAAGAGGAGTGTATGCCAGTAACAGAAAGTGGAAGGTACCCATACTTCGCACGCCTACCAGCTTCTGGACCAGACAGGGCTCCTCAGCCCTTTCTCTTCCTGTCAGGAGCATGTCCCTTCTTTCCTCCTTCCTCCTTCTCCCTCCTGCTGTTGGGATCCAACCCAATGCTCCCCTGTGTGGCTCTGCCTCTTGCAGGATGGTGCTACCTGTGCTCACCTCCTCCCGCAGACATGGTGGCAGTGCCAGGAGTCCAGCAAAAAGCATGTGGAGGAGCCAGTGCTAGAGGAGATGGGGTTGTCCCACATGCTACGGTGGGTGTCAGCCCCAGTCTTCTCTGTCCTTCCTCCTGCCTTGCCAGGTGACTTACAGATCTCCCCTAGGTTCTGGTGCTGCAGGTCAGATCAGAGCAGGGCACCAGAAGACCCAGAAGGGGGACAAAGCTCCCTTCCCACCATGTCCCCTTGGTGATTAGCAGACTGGCAGTGCTCTCACCTCTCCTGGCAGCACTCCGATAAGGAGGCAATGGTATCAGAGCAGCCTATTTTGCTGGCCATTTTCTGTAAACTCTACAAAAGAGTCTACTGTCAGTATGCTTTCACTCCAGGCAGCTGCCTGTTTTACCTGGTCTGAGGTGCTCATGGTCATGGGTGGTCATGGGCTAGAAGCCTCCTGCTCGTTCTGTGACAATGACTGTAAAAGCTGCACAGACTTTCAGGACTCAAACCATCTCCAGGAGCTGGCCCTGGCACTGTGATCTGCTGTGCAATAGGAGAGCAAAACATTTGCTTCTGGCTTTATCAGTAAGTGGGGCTTGGGACTGCGTCAGGCTGTGGCTGTGTGCTAACCTGGCTGTGCCTTCCTTCCACAGGGAACGATCTCTTTCTGGTCGCAGTCCATGAGCTGGGACATGCGCTGGGTCTGGAACACTCCAACGATCCCAGTGCTATCATGGCTCCTTTCTACCAGTACATGGAAACACACAACTTCAAACTGCCCCAGGATGACCTCCAGGGAATTCAGAAAATCTATGGTGAGCAACACTATCCACTCATCTATTTACACTGAACTAGTCTAGGGAGCATTTACAGCCACAGACAGGTAACCCCCAAAATACTTGCAGGTGGAGGGCTGGATTTCCTGCCAGAGCTGAATGGGGAACTGTTGAAAGCCCTTGATCCACAGCCAAATCTCAGATGATTATTGCAGCGGCAATATCTTTGCAGAAGTCGGGATAACCAGACCTCTGTGGTCTCGCCGCTGCTCCGTCCCTCTCTATGTCCCTGATGTCAAGGAGCACTAGAAAGGGAAAAACAGGCAATTGCCATACCCAGGGTTTGTCCATTAGGAACAGCCAGTGCAAACAGAGGGGAAGAAGGCAAAGATCATGGAGTGCCAAGGAAAGCTAAAAAGTATTTATGCCCTCATTTTTTTCTCCATATATAGAAGGTAGGGGGAAAAAGTTTGGATCTACTTAGGGAATACTTCTTTTAATCAGTGGCAGACCTGACACTGGTCAACATTTGCATCAGTGATCTTGCCAGTGAATTTTAAATTACTGCTAACAGAATTTGTGCCAAGACCTGTAAGACTCCGAAGCAGCACAGCAAGTCTTTAGAGGTCTAAACTGTATGTCAACTGTCTGAGTCTGATTTCTCTCTTTTTTTTTGGGGGGGGGGACTGGAATGAGATTCATTTGTTCAAATGTAGATGCCGTAAGAAGAGAAATCTCCTGGGCTGGTTTCCCTGACTCCTGTCTCGCCAATGGGAAAAAACAGGCATATGCAGAGGGCAGTTCATCCTCACTGTAAGGCAGATATCCAAGTAAGATCCAACGTTTAAAATAAGGTGGCTTGAAGTACAGCCAGGCTCTTCTGGGAACTGGCTCTTCCCATTAGTGCAGCTGAAGATTTCCCTTTGTTGTTCACTACCAGGATGAAGTCGCATGGCAGTTGTCCTATGGTGTCGTTTAACTATGCATACCTTCACATAACTCGGGATAACAGAGACTCTGGATGTTTTTNAAAATAAAGTTCTGGNGTAATAAGTGTTAAACTTTCATTCAATAATACACCCAAGTTTTCATTTCTGAAAGCTGCTATAATGTCATTATGCTGTTCCTATTTTTAAATGTTGATTTAGTTCCTGTGAACTTTGATTAATCAGAAAGGAAAAAAGTAATTTATCGCTGACAGTGAAAGTGCAATCAGGAGAAGATTACTGGCTTCTCTGTTTTCAGATACATTTTTGGAAAGGGAGCAGAGAAGGAATTGACAGCCGTGCTGCTTCACTTACTGTGTTAAGATACGCTGCATGCAATATAATGCGCTTAAAATTTTAAGGCAGCTTGAAAAAAGCAGTATGAATGAATTACTGACTGCGCAGGTCGTATTTAGGAATTAGTTTGTTGACTGTTGTGAAATCACACCAGGCTCTTCTCCAAGGCCTTCGAACTGGAGTGGGTTGGGGGCGGTGGTGGTGGTTGTAGAGGTAACAAGTCCTGCAGGGAGAACAGGGGAGAGCTGCGGAGCAGCTTCTGCACTAGGAGCTTTGATTCCCCATGTAGAGATTGTGGCCCTTAGTACAGAGTTACGGTCCAAAAACTAAAGTTTGGTTTAAAACTAGGTTTTACGGTTCACAAAGAAAAGATGGAAAACGCAGATTTCTCCCTGGGGCTGGAGATACGAGGTCAGATCATTTCATTTGAGCATCTTACAACTGAGAAGGGACTGCTGAAATGTCCTCCTTGTAGCTTTAGCAGGAACGTTCAGCTGATGTGTTTTATTTCCACAGTGCCAATCTGCTTTGTTGTGTCTTGGGAATGCCAAAAGCCCATCTACCAGAGCACCTGGCCAAAAACCAAAACCTCCTGCTTTCTTGCTGCTTTGACGTTCTCTACAGTGCAGCAGCATGTGCTCAATGCGTATTATTTAGGAACCTACTATGCAAAATAAGTCATAGAGCCAGAGCCACCGCCTTGCCTTTTTAAAAAATAAATTTGATTAAAATTGCCAATTTTTCATTCCACTGAAGTTGCTAGAACAAAGAACAGGCTGCCCAGGGAGGTGGTGGAGTCTCCTTCTCTGGAGATATTCAAGACCCGCCTGGACAAGGTCCTCTGCGGCCTGCTGTAGGTGACCCTGCTTGGGCAGGGGGTTGGACTGGGTGACCCACAGAGGTCCCTTCCAACCCCGACCATTCTGTGATTCTGTGAACAGAGGCTCTGCTAAAGCTTATGTCCGTTTTGTCTCCTTCTTTTGAGAATGACGCACTTCAGTTCTATTTTCGTGTTGGATCTGTGTTTATCCATTAGAAAAGAAATATGTCTAGATCCGTCATATAATGATTTGTTGAATTTAAGTTCTTTTCTGCTGGATTTATTTCAAAATTCACCTAAAGAGACAGCAGGTGATGTGCACTCTTGTTCATGCTTCATGCTGGTTAGTATAAGGTCAATGTTTAAAATGTTATTTCCACTTACAAGCTAATGATGAAAAGGCCAGCAGCGCACCGTAGGTGACAGAGTAGACTGGCAGACAGGACAGCATAGGTGCTTCTTGTAGCTTGTTCCTTGACAAAACGAGGGAAATATGATGACTGTTCTTTACGTGTCTTTTTCAGAAGGATATCTCCCACTGTACTTATGTGCCCATGTCACAAGTGACATACCCAGGATAAATTAAACTGGAAATAAGACCATTGTGTAGGTCCTCTGGATATCCTGAGTTGACTGCCTCTTTTAGTTTTGCTAGTGTTGAATTCAGAGCTGCATGCAGCTACAATGCAGATGGATAGAGGAGACATCCTCAGCCGTGGCCTCGTCACACAGCCTGAGCTGCTCATCCTTCAGCACTGGCTCTCCTGTTCTTCACAGCCTGTTCTAAGCACCCTTTTGCAGCTGGTGAACCAGGCCATTACCTTCAAGGCCCTTTTAAAGCCTAAGGTCACAGAAGAAAGGTCTCCTAATCACTGGAAGACAGACCAGATCATTAAGCCTGGAGTCAACCTGAAGGATCTGGGACCTCCCAGATCTCACTGAGGCTGTGTCAACCTCACACATCTTTTCTGCAGTTCAAGAAGAGCTCCCAGTCAGTGTACGTGCTGTATCCCATGAGAGCTGAGATCCAGGGTGGTCATGAAACCACACCAATCCCTGGCCAAGGAACTAGACAACACCAGCTCTGACATCCAGGAACAGGGGATCAGCAGGGCGCAGTGTCCATGAGCAAACAGCACCTTCTGTCAGCCTCATCACTCCTGTGCAGCAGGCACGGTTTTCATAACCTCCCTCACCTTTTCCCAATGGTGACCCGTAGAGCAATCCCAGATCCTTGTAACCTACGTGTATGTGTGAGATGGCTTGTGATGAACCAGCAGAAAGACCTGATGCAAAATGCTCCGCATGGTGACACTGCATTGTGAGTGGGACCATCAGAGCAAGCTTTGCTGTCATGCAGGATCTGGAAACATGTTTTCTGGTAATGTCTTCTTGAATGTGGAAAGAGAACGCAGTAATGTCTGAGACCTTATCTGTAGAAGCTGCAAGATCTGGGATTTCTGGATCCATGGCCATGGTGCTGTGCTCGTAAGAGGGAAGGGGAAAAATCTGTAGTAGGGAAAATCTGTGGTAATACGAGAGCTGGAGGGATCTGCCCTGGTGCGACATCTGTGCCATGTTACAGAGATACTAGACTCCGTCTCTGTGTTGCATCCCTTCACTTGCACCTTTCCTCCTGTCCAGAGACCCTGTTGGCCCCAGCAGGAAATAGCAGGCTCCAGCTCTGGCGCGCCCACTGAGTCTCACCATTCCCATTCCTCCGAAAAACAGGCAGGGAATAACTGCCTGGTTCCTGGTGCTGTCCTTGGAGTCCACCTGATGCCTGGAAGACTCTGCCACGACACAGGACTCACCTATGCCCATGTCAGCCCTGGAGCTGCACGCATTGGGTGTCAGAAGAGCTGATCAGCTGCCTCCTGGTGACGGGGGAGCTGAGGGGGAGCCCACCTCTTGGGAGGTTTCTCAGCTGATGGACAAACATTGCTTTATGTTATGGCTGGGCATGAAATATTTCTGTCATCCTACAGATCTTGCTGAGCCTAAAAGAATGTTCTGTTTTGCACTGGAATAGATGTTGGGCTTCTTAAAGTTTTTCTAGAGAGGAGCTGGGCTGCAAGCATCACAGCTGGAGGATCTTGCCAAGCCCCAAACTCTCATCATTTGCCTGCCTAGGCCTGGGAATTTTGGACCTGGTTTTCTAACACCCAAAGCAGAGAACCAAACCACAAGGTGAATTGCCGTGTTACAAAGCCCAGGAGAGCATTCCCTTCGGCCTGGAGCAAGGATTTCAGCCATGGATGCTTGTCTGCCAGGTGACTGGTCTATCACCTGGGTGGCAGTTGGTCATTCAGTGGACAACGTCTATGTGAGAAGGGCTCAGGAAACCGTTCTTGCCACCCAGTGATGATCATGAGGGCCTTGGCTGCCCAGCCGCTGGGTACGCTGGAGGTGCTGGGGCATGTTGTGCCGACTGTAGTGCCCTGTGGCAAGGATGCCCAGGCTAAGTGAAACAGCGAATTCTCTTCACTGCTGAAGTCTAAGCACAGAAGTGCCAAGTGCTCTGTGAACAGGTTTACCAAGCGAGCAAGGGAAACACATTCTTCCTGAGCTCTGAGCTGTGTGGATGGACCGTGTCTCATCCCTGCCATAGCTTGTTGGCAGCTAGCTCATTTCATGTGAGCAGGGACCTCTGTCCCCTGCCCCGGCGCAGCCAGGTGGGTTGCTCTCACTCTCCCTGGCTCCTTTGGATCATACATTGTGATTTGAAACCGAGGAGCCTTTCCTGCGTACCTGGACAGCTGACACAGTCCTGCCGAAACATGTAGGCAGCTCCGCTTTTTACAGCCAAAAAAACCTGTGTATATTACTCAAAAGCGTAACTGCTTGCGTGTAGTCTGGATGATAGTTTCATTCTTGGAGTGAGAATCAAGGTGAAGACAGGCCTTTGTTTGCAGGCAGATCGTAGTCTCCCCTGATCTGACACGAAGGGCGTCCTTGTCGCTGGCAGGCTTGGCGAGCCGCCTGGCTCCCGCAGAGCTGGCTGTCGGGTGCGGAGCCGTGCAGGGTGCCGAGCCTCCAGGCAGGCGGTGTGCAGTTGAGGGAACACTCTGTCAATAGCCGGGAGGACAGTACAATTAGATTTTGTCCTCAACTATCGACACAGTGGCTCCTAAATGCCTCCTCTCTCTGTGTTATCTTCACAGGTCACCTTGGTATTCAGATGGTCTGCGACAGAGGACGCATGAAGGGAGGAGGCTAAGTGCCAGTGGCGGAAGTCACACTCTGAAGGTGATCTGCTGTGACCCAAAAGCTTTCTGACATTCTTTGCCTTGGTTGTGATAGAGAGGAAGAAAGTCTTCTTCTCCACACAGTGTCTGTAAAGTCCCAGCAAGTTGCTTCCCTCCAGAACATAGAGCTTCCAGCTCCAGGAGGTTTCTTACCTGCTTCCCATGTGGAAGTGGCTGCAGGTCCAGCCCCGGGGGTGGGTTCGGCTCCGGTGCTGGGATCACATGCAGTAACTAGGTGACTGGGTTCAGGCCCAATTGCAGACCCATGCAATAGCCTCTCTCACGTAATTTTTCTCTCAATGAGATTTGCTCTGACTGATTCTCTCAAGCTGCTTGGAAATGTAGTGATAGAGGCTGTGATTTGTGTGTGATACTGCCTGGTTAGTTATATCAGTGTGGGCGTAATCAGTTCCTGTAATAAATACCAAGGTGCCGAGCATCTCTTAAGTAACTCTTTGTTCACACGGTAATCTCTGCTGCTGATAAACCTGTTAGATCCTGCCTTTAGCCATCTGTTTTGGAGGCAGGTTAGTGTGATGAGATTCTGGAAATAGTAATGAATGGCAAACTATATAGCGTCTATTCAGTCTGCTTTCGTGCCAGTTTGTGCTCTGAAGTGGCGTAGGTCTTACGAGATAACATCTTTTTTCAGCAATGGACAGGCTGTGCTTCTGCTTTCCACCCCCGAGCCGCAGACCGAGTTCTGCCTGCCTAGCACTGGGACCTGAGGAGTTTCACGTTGCGCGTGTGTCCCTCTGCTCCTTGCATGTCCCTAACTGTAGGATTATCTTCCACCTTTAGCTCTAAGTCCACCCTCAGTGACAAAGCGGAGGCAACAATTAAAAATAAAAATGCAATCTGTATAAGAAGAAGAGACAAGGCTTCAGTCAGGATAAATTACATAGAAACAAGAAGAAAAGCGAGAGATAGCAAGGAAAAATCCATGGCTGGCAGGGAAAGACGGTAAGAGGAGTATTTTAGGTGAAATGACAGTCTGCATCCCAGCAAGTTGCAGTACCACCTGCAAAATGGTGTGGGCAGCCCTGTCAGCGCTGGGTACCTCCCTCAGAGCGACGTGCCAGTGCTAGTTCGGTCATGGCAGGCAGTGAGCACGTACGGTGGCCCTGCTTCCGTTGCTGATCCTGACTTGTGATCTCTTTCCACTGCTCTAGTGAATGTTTCCGTTAATGCAGATCTCTGGTTTACCCGAATCACTGCAGATTTGCGCCATCCCGACCGCAGCGTGTACAGCTGCCTCTGCCCTGCAAGCTTACTGCGTTCTGCTTCAGTGGCATCTCGGGGCTACTTAACACCATGGCACAGTCCCCTGAGTTGCAGCTGCTATTTTAACTTTCCTCTTTTCTGCAGAAGTCTGTGACCGACTTTGGGCACTGGAGTTGGACTTGAGAGAGCCGAACGTGACTGCTGCCTTGCAGCAGGGGCAGGGCAGGCTGTAACCTGCTGTACGAGTGGTCTTCGCTTGTGAAGACAAGAGTGAAGCTTTGGTGACTCCAGTCAGGCATGAGATGTTACATTTTTAGCGTATGACCACAATACTGTAGTGCCTGTTCTGCACCTTACTGTCAGATTCTGCGTGTCTTTGTGACCCAGCAGATACATTCATCGTATTTTTCTTTAGATATTACTCCTGTCTCACCCTTTTCTCCTTTTAAAGAGAGGGGGAAAAATTAAGGTCATGTCCTCATCTTACTGCTCATGGTCGTCTCTGTAAAACTCTATTCTTGCTCTCTTCTCCTCTCAAAGTGTGAAGTTTTTGGCTTGTTGTTTCTGGAAATCCTGAACTGCTGTTGATTTGAGTATCTCTGTCCGTTCGCTGTGTCTGAGAAGCAGAACCACCCTGACCTGGCAACCACTCGCTTTCACACTCTGTGTTTTTCCAGCGAGCAGCTTGAACACGCAACGCACAGGGACATCTTGGGTCCCTCCCAGCCCGTTCCCTCTGGCA
>Ga0065711_1029271_pt1 | contig 36887 bp, 18 predicted proteins | sample Hoacrofraction12_FD_59098 | JGI IMG/M metagenome (GOLD analysis project Ga0065711, IMG submission 59098) | Hoatzin crop microbial communities from Cojedes, Venezuela - Epithelial fraction 12 v2 (version 2) | ecosystem: Host-associated > Birds > Digestive system > Esophagus > Crop | place... | reverse complement strand
CTGCCCCCTCCTTGGCAGTGTTCAAGGCCAGGTTGGATGGAGCTCTGAGCAACCTGGTCTAGTGGAAGATGTCCCTGCCCATGGCAGGGGGGTTGGAACCAGATGATCTTTAAGGTCCCTTCCAACCCAAACCATGCTATGATTCTATGATTGCTGCTACCTGTATGTACACATCCTTGATACTAAACAGCAAATTCCTGCCTTTTGTTCACCGAGGTGGTAAAGAGGACACAGGGGTCTTACGAGAGAGAGTGCCAGGCAGTCTATCAAAGGCTAGCTGCATAGTTTTGGCATGCAGGATTTGACCTGCAGGTTAAGCTCTCCTGGTGTAAAACGTAGTGGACGACTGTAAGATAAAGAAATGGGAGATTTCTAGGCAAAGCCTGAAACTGGAAGGTAAAAGAGAGCAAAAGAGCAGGTTACAGAGCTTGAGAGCTAGAACAACACAAGAGGTATGGTTTCTTACTATTGCTTCTGGGAACAATATTTATTTGAAATTAAAACCCAGTGTCTTGACGTTGATTTGTTGTCAGACGGGGATGGATGATATCTGTATTAATCCTAGAGCTGGTAAATATCTTAAACTGATAATCTGCAAGTTAACTATTTATGAGAACTAGAAAGGTAAATTCATCCTGCTGAGTTTCTCAAACTTCAGAAATTTTCGTTTTGCATTTTGAAATTTTAAATTATTCTGTAGGCTAGAAAAAAAGCAGTGTCTAGGATGTTGCCTCAGCTGTAAGTCCCCACTCTGCATGAAGCACAGCCCGCATTTGCAGTGGGATGCTCCAGATAACTTCCCTGAGCAGTGTGTGAATAGCTGCTCTCACTGTGTGCAATACTTTCCTTTACTTTCAGCAGACACTTTGTACATAGCTGAAAAGGTGTGGTCCATTCCCACAGGAAATTTTGATGCTGATGAATAGAAATTACTTCCACAAAAAATACTCAAGGACAAAAAGACCACCAGAAAGTATTTCCTAAGACTTTTCCCAACTGCCTCTGTGGAGTAGTTTTAATTTCAGCACCTCCCAGAACTATTTTTAATTTATGCCACCCAAGAAGCAGCACACGAGGAAGAAAATAGGAATGGCTCTGTGCGATGCATGTTAATAGCTAGAACATCCCAGGCTTAAATGTGGAGCCTGAACAACGTGAACACAGAGTAGCAGTATAAAAAATCTGGTTGTTATGTGCTGTATATTGATGTTATTAAAACTAGCCATAAGAAAAAGAGTTAGGATGCTGTATGAATTAGGGAAGGTTTGCTCGTTGTGTGAAGAGGTGAGAACTTTCCACACAAGTTGAACTTGATGCAATAACATGCAATTTACCTCTACGTATTTAGACTATGTCCTGTTTCATTTCCAGAGGTAAAGCTTGCGTTTTCTTTCTGAATGCCCAAATATTTGGAGAAGAATGAAGATTAATTGAAGAAAAATATTTTTGGAAAGAGACATTGTGTCTGAAATACCACTCCCTTGGCTTAATGCAGTTTCTTTGCATGGCTAGCACTCAGTGAGTGGGGAGGTGAGATGTCTCCGAAGAGCACCCATCTGTTCAAACCATGATTGTGAGCACGTTTGGTCACTCAGTTCTCATCTATCCTTCGGTTCCCCTCAAGCCTATTGCCATTGAGGCTCTCTATAGACCCAGCATGTGCTGGGACATTTGCTGTATCTGCATCCCAGTAATCACTGAACTGGCCGTTACCACCACTATAGAGGAGGAAGCAAGAGTCCCTCAGAGTCAGCATAGCTAAGCATGACGTTTGAAAAGTGCTAGTGTTACCAAGTCTTACGGTTTCTTAGCTCAAATGCACTTGGAGAAAAAGTGAGTCTGTAGCCTTGGTATTTGTGAAGCAAAGCTTCAAAAACATGACCTGAACTCACCCTGCATTAAAAGGCAAATAAACCACACAAATGTATTTATTTATTTTTCAGTAACTCACGTTACAGCTAATCTCGTGATGTTTCGTGGCTTGGCACACTGTTTTCAAAAGTTTGAGGTTGGCAATAGTGAGTAATACATAGAATGTTGCATGCAAAGCATAACCAGCTTGAATGTAACTTTTTTTTTTTTTTTTTTAATTCAAGGGTTATCTAATGCCAAACCCAGATTCTGCTCTGGGCTCTACTCTGCTGCTGTAGGAACTGTGTTTGGCACTCCAGGCCTCTAGGTTTGGTAAGAAGAGCGTGAATCTCAACAACTACATCATATCCTTAAGTAACAGTTCTGTAAGCCATGAAGCTAGTGAGCTCTGTTGCCTTGTGGGTTTGTGTTCATCAGCTTTGAGGACATCTTCATCATCTCTGAGGATTTTCTCCTCTTCAGCTCTAACTGAAACTGCCTAATAATTTGAAAACACTTGGGAGAGATGCTGTCTGTATATTAATCTCATTTCATTTGGAAATTAGACTAAAAATAAAAGCTTCTCCATACAATATATGTGAAGTCGTCAAAACCAGGCAAAGGATAAAAAGTTAAAGCCATTAATTAATTAATTCTGTTGGTGGTCTCATAAGGTATATTTCAACTATAGCTTGTGTCTGTTTTCCCTTTTGTATTTGCTCCTTTTGCACTGGGATTTTACATGGGAAAATGGGCAAATGATTGCATTCTGAAAGGAAATCTGAAGTATGTAAAAATTCTTCATTTTCCAGATTACCTATTATGATTTCATTAAATCCATGGTTCACTTCTTATAGCACAAAGAAAGTTGTGTATGCTTTCAGCATACAACTGTGATGAAAGAGCAAATTAATTGTCTTAGCAGCTGTCCTGATTCACTTAGTACTAATTTTGATTTTTTGTGGAAGAATGCATGAACACTATGTTATTATCACTACTAGAGGATTCTCAATGTGGACACACAGAGGTGTAGAGCACTACTGTATTGCCAGTGGTTATTGCAGTGTGTTGCCACTGATCATTTCCAAATATTTTACCCCATGGGAGCATAGAATCTTTTGTGTATCCCCATCTGTGCCGCTTGAGAACGGCTGGTTATCTTTCGCTTCATGCAGTGAGCGTAGTTGTCTCTCACCCTATTTGCAGGGGTTAATCCCCAGCCTGTGTCCATCACTGGTGAGATAATTAACTCTTTAATTACTGATTTACACTTTGTGCCGTGCACACATACAATAATTACCTTCTTGTTTTCTTCTATTCCATTGTCAGAGATTGGAGCTGCTTTTAGCTAGACAGTGTTTTTCCCAGTCCTTCCAGAGAATGGATTCTCAATACTGAGATGTCAGTCCCCAGTGAGCCTTGCTAGTGTAGAAATCAGCTCCTCCTCTTTTGCTTCTGTCAATAAACATGGAACATTAGGTTGGTGAAAAAGGCTGACTATGCAAAATTTCTCTACATTTGTGAAGCAAAAAAAAAAAAAAGTATATCTTTGAGAAAGTCATTCTTTCAATCAAAATATGAGATTGAAAGAAATATGTTCCTGCTTTTGTAATTAAATGCTGCGAATTTTTTGCATTTTTGCTACTAAGAATAAAAATCTGATGCACTTGTTATTTTTAAAAATCGAACTAAAGTCTACTGCTAATTAATATTATCAGAAGACATAACTGGATTATTCTGGTGTCTTTTTATCTCTGCATGACCAGGACCTTCAAATATCCTCCCTTCTCCCATTGACAGTTGGATGCCATTTGAAAACTGGCTAATAATAGTAACTATTCTCAGCAGAACTGTTGAAGCCCTCCCTCTGGAGGACCACATACAACAAAATATGCATTCCATATACTGTAGAGGTATACATGGCTAGATTTTTTTTTTTTTTCAGTAATTGAAAGGCTATAGATTTGCAGGCAAAGATGGCTGCAAATTGTCTTCTCAAGCTGAACATGTTGCAGAGGTTGGTCAGGGTCAAGGGCTCATGGACCTTTCCACACTGACTTCTTAATGTATCAAGAAGAGATTTATCTGGCATAATTTCTGCACCCCCCACCCCCACTACCCCCACCCCCGAAACTTTAAATCTTAAATTTCTTGTTTTGGTATCTGCAATTACAGCTTCCCCTCCTTCCCATTCCCCACCCCCCTTGTTCTTTGTTTTTTTTTTCCTGGTAGTGATAAAGATACACTCTGCATATTTCCTTTTTTGCAATGTTAATATAAGGTTAACAATCTGTTTGCATTTGCAAAAAGCTATGTCTGCACACGATATAAGGTTGCTCCTCTGTTCTTGTTTATATAGCCTACATGTCAGTAGTTGACTTGATTTCGGCTCTTCTCATGCTCACACAAGATGTATGTTGCACATCATTATGCATTTCACCACGAACCTTCGTGCTTCTAATGGAAGTTAATATCAATTTCACGTGTTAGTTTGACTTAGTGAGTATGATTTTAGTGGATAATCACATGTCATCTGTGGGAATTATGGTGGTATTCTTTTTGCTTGTATTTCAGATAGAACTTACTGGAAGTCCATGCACTATAGTAATTTTTCTGTAAGGCTTAGCTTGAGACTTCTAATTCACCATCCCTGTGGGCACCTATGTTAAGTAGCTGACTCCCCATTTAATTTGCACAAGATCTCCTGTTGATTTCAAAGGAAGGAGTATCAGATCTTTCTATTTTTAGTACTATAGGGGGCTTTTAATAATCCATCTTGACCACAATCTTCCCTTATATATCAAGGTAATTTAAACAACTAGTGGAAACACATTTTCATACAATCATTTTCCCTGTTGTCTGCTTTGAGCTAAGATATTTGTTATTGCTGAAAGCATAGGCCTTGTACTTGTTAGATAATTTACAGTAAACACACGTCCTCTTAATTACATCATAGTAGCTTAAACAGATTTGTAGAGCCATTAAAAAATCAATACTTAGCTTTTAGGTGATGAATTAATTAATGGAGTGTGAATGCTGAAAGTTTGCTTTATCCAACATGCACTGTGACTTTCCATAGCTCCAGCGTTAATAGGGGCAAAATCGCATGAAGTTAATATGTTGAAAACACTTATGAAAATGTGACACATTCTGTCTGGCCTGGTGACCATTCCTGTAAACTTTTGTGTTAGTCCAGAAAACTAGTGCAAAAGATTTTATATATAAATATATGTGTAATGCCCACACAAATCTATTGCCCCTTGCTCTAAGGCGTGTATTTTTCATTTTCTCTTTGTGGTCAACCCCAGCTGAAGTCAAGGTGAGCTTTACATAATGACTTAATTTGCAAGGGTATCTTCATCAGTTTTGCAGCAAGAAAATGTACCCCCAAAGCAAACTTAAAAGGTATAACTAATACAAGTTTGAATACATAAGAAGAAAAGCAGAGTGATAAAATAAACATTTTAATTCTTTTTATTCAGTCTTTGTTGTATTACAGCTGAATATAGAAGCAGAAAAGCCAAACATTGGGAAGAATAAGTGTATTCTCACACATGGCTTCACCAAGGGCAAGTCCTGCCTGACCAACCCAGTGGCCATCTGTGATTGAGTGACTACATCAGTGGACAAGGGAAGAGCTACCGATGTTATCTATCTGGATTTCTGTAAGGTCTTTGACACAGTTCCCCACAACATCCTCCTCTCTAAATTGGAGAGACATGGATGTGGTGGGTGGATTGTTCAGTGGACAAGGAATTGATTGGATGATTGCTCCCAGAAGGTCGTGATCAATGGCTCAGTGTCCAGATGGAGATCGGTGACAAGTGGTGTCCCTCAGAGGTCCATACTGGGACCAGTACTGTTTTATATCTTCATCAGTGACCTAGACTGCGGGATCAAGTACACGCTTAGCAAGTCTGCAGATGACACCAAGCTGAGTGGTGTGGTCGACATGCCTGAAGGACGGGACACCATCCAAAGGGACCTGGACGAGCTTGAGAAGTGGGCCTGTGTGAACCTCATGAGGTTCAACAAGGCCAAGTGCAAAGGCCCACACCTGGGTCAGGGCAACCTTCCTATCAATACAGGCTGGGGGATGAAGGGATTGAGAGCAGCCCTGCTGAGAAGGACTTGGGGGTCCTGGTGGATGAAAAGCTGGACATGAGCCGGCAGTGTGCACTCACAGCCCAGAAAACCAACTGCATCCTGGGCTGCATCAAAAGAATCCTGGCCAGTAGGTCGAGGGAGGCGATTCTTCCCCTCTACTCCGCTCTGGTGAGACCTCACTTGGAGCCCTGTGTCCAGCTCTGGAGCCCTCAGCACAGGAAAGACATGGACCTGTTGGAGTGGGTCCAGAGGAGGGCCACAAAAATGATCAGAGGGCTGGAATACCTCTCCTATGAGGAACGGCTGAGAGCTGGCATTGTTCAGCCTGGAGAAGAGAAGGCTTCTGGAAGACCTTATTGTATCCTTCCAGTACCAGAAGAGGGCTTATAAGAAAGATGGGGACAAACATTTTAGCAGGGCCTATTGCAACAGGACAAGGGATAAGGTTTTAAACTAAAAGAGGGTGGATTAAACTGGATATAAGGAAGCATTTTTTTACAATGAGGGTGGTGAAACAGTGGAACAGGTTGCCCAGAGAGGTGGTAGATGGCCCATTCCTGGAAACATTCAGGGTCAGGTTAGACCGGGCTCTGAGCAGCCTGATCTAGTTGAAGATGACCCTGCTCATTGCATGGGGGGGTGGACTAGATGACCTTTAAAAGTCCCTTCCAACCCAAACCATTCCATGATTCTATGATTCTGTGATATTACTTCTTGGGCTACTATGGATAAATTTCAGACAACTCTCTAAAGGTGTTTTGTAGGATCATTTACAAGTTTTTAATAGATTCTTTCTTCTAAATTGGGATGAGATAGAAAATGCTGAGAGTGGTAATTACCATTGCTCATTCTTTATAACCATTCAGCATTGGTTAAAACCAATAGGCTACAAGATTATACTAAATAAAACCTATACAGCTAGCGTTACAGTTACTAGCTTGTAATTCTCAGAAGTCTAAGTAAGTCTACATGTCCAGAGTCTTATATATGTGATAAGACCCTTGCCTATCAAAATGCCTGTTGCTGGTTTCTGTTACTGTCTTCTATTTATGCTGTGAAGTCACTTTAGAAACTTTTTTCTTTTTGTAAATGCAGCTTCAGTCCTATGTCCTTGATTTGTGGTGACACAAGAGAAGAAGCAGAAATGAGTTTGCTCATTGTAAGTAGAGTGTTCAACTGAACCAAGTAATGTGTTAAATGGTGACATTAGGGACAAAAATCTGGAAATTCAGAAGTACTAAATATTTCAAAATTATGTCACTGAATTAGTGCAAAATTTAGTTTTGAGTCTGTCCCAAGATAATTCCACCCTACACAAATGTGGCAAATTACTGAAGATGAAACAGCAGCCAACAGTAGTATCTACTTCAACACAGCCACTAAGATGCATTTGATGTTTATTATCTGGGATTTATAAACTGTCTAGTTCTTCAAATACATGGCCTTGTGCACGGCTTCAAAACAGCTTCATCATTTAATTATTAAATGCAGCCTTCATTCTTGGGGGGGGGAGGAGTAGTTAACATAAAAGTAAAAATAGTTTAAAGGGTTAATAAAAAGAGTGTTCTGTTGTACCACTTGGTTATATTTTGATACTATGTTTAGCATATTCATACCTGTGTCAGAATTTCAACAAGGAACTTAAAAGAACACCAACAAGTGTGTCTTTCATGCTGGACTGCTTATTACTCAAAGTCCCTTGAGCAGAAGTGGGTCAACTGTGCTGTAAAAGGGGATTTTTCACTCAGCTTTCAGGTGTGGGAACAAAACATGTCAGCTTTGAAGTGTTCATGCTTTCATTTGTCTCTTGGAAGGCACACCACACTTTCCTCATTTGGCTGGAATTCGTGCTTCTACTGTATATACAAATAAATAAAAGAGAAAATATACGAACCAATTTTTTAAGAAGAAGTGATGGCAGAGGTGGAGTAGTGGTAGTATTATTTGATTTTAAAGTGTGCTGGTGACTGGCACACCACACTGTGTTTCATATCTCTTCTCTGTACTGCTGGCTGCAGTGCATGTATGCTTCCTGTTGTTTTATTCTTAGCTTCACCCTTCTGTTTGGTTTTCAGAAATATCCTTCAGCAACAGGCAAACCTGCACAGATAAAATATGAACTGCCACATCCTGAGAATAGCATTTTCTGACATTCAAACTTAACATTAAATAAATATGTACTTTTTACATATTTGGGATCAAATAAGAAGAGAGCGCATAAAAGAAAAAATCTGTTGAGATATTTAGTTCTGCATACAATTGAGGAAATCCTAAAATCACACTTCTGTTTTTCTTTGTGGATGTTCAGTGCAATTTTAAACACTCAAAGATTCAGCTAATATTTTGTTAAAAACTACGCTTTAGAGTGCTTGTGGGAATACAACTGAGCTGAATCAGATTAAATATCCAATATGTAAAGATTGTTTCATACTCAAAAGGACTGTAACTTATTATATCTCTTCTTGCTTCTCATTGAGCAAAGAGAGTGGAATAAACTCTCTTGCTCCTTCTATTAATTTCTTCTGTCTTTGCCTTCTCTTTGTACCAATTTTGGGTGTCTTGTGATAGAACTGGGCCACAGACTTCCTCTCCAGGATACTTTTCGTACAATGATTAGGAAAGAGAATCCAACATGATTAAGGCTTCTTATGTGTGTCTATAACTAGAGGTTACCTGACTGCTAATATTTTGTAAAGAGAACATTCTTTCGTATATTTTGTTTTATATTTTTAATTTTTGATGTTTGTCCATATCTACATGTTAATCTTTCTCTTTTTGTTGCATCCATATTCATCTAGAATGTTTGTTTCCATCTGCAAATTTGTTTTTACCTGCAACTCTTCCTGCCTTCTTTCATACTGCCCTGTTTTCAGTGACCCATCAGAGCTCCTGCGGTAGAGCGTGCCAAAAACTTACCTGCATTGTTATCCCTGCTATAGGTTCAAGTGTTTACAAAACCCATTTCAATCCCACTTTCACACCAGTTAATCCCACTTTCACTGTAATGTTCTATAGGAGGAAGTTAAAAGAATATTTCAAGTCTATACCTTCTCAGCTTCTCTCACTAGTATGTCTGAACCAATAACCAATTCATTGTGTCTTGTACATCAAAGTTCATTTACATCACTCCTTAATAGAAAGGTATTGCTCTCAGCAGAAGTAATAATAGCAGTGGTCTTTCTAACCTGTGTTTTTGGAAATTGTCTTTCCCTATTCTGTGAAGCATTTGTCTATTTAATAATGTAGTAACATTTCTTGGAATATAAAAATCTTAAGAACAATCACCCGAAGCTTAAATATAATATAATATGCAACATTTATTTCTTCAGCTCCCTGGATTCTGCTGTGAATGGGGGAATAGTGAGAGGCCCAACGCCATGTCGGGAATTCCAGGAACATGAGACCACACTTTCCAGAGCAGCAAAGGCTGATGCACACACCACCTCATTAAAAGGTAAATTCCTTTAGTTGAGGGTCAGTAGCCTTAAGCCCACATTTTTCTAAGGCAGGAGTTTTTGAGAATTGGTTCATCATTTCTCAGAAAACTGCAACATATACATTTTTTTAAGCTAACAGTAAAATTGATGATAATAATAACAAAATTCCTATATTTCTGTGGTGTAACTCTTTAAAGTCGTGTAGTTAACTTAAAATACTAGAACAGATAGACAGTAATACTGTTATGTAACTGCTGTGTTATTGTTAAACAGTTACATTTGTTTATTGTTGAAATGTTACTCATTTTTGCAAGGCAGCTTTCAAAATGCGTCATGAACTTCTAAGGATAAGACTGGGAGGTGTTCTGACACAGAAGTTCTGTTCTGATGGTACTGTAAGGACAAATTAAAAGATGAGGCCATTTCCAGCTCTCCAAATAGACTTTGGAGTTCACTGGTTGACTAGTAAAGCAATCATTTGATAATAGTTTCCAAAACTCCAGTCCCCTATACTTACACATTCTTTCAATGTGCAGAAGACATTTCATGCTCAACAAGTGAATTAAAGAGAACTGTTATTGCACATTTCACATTCACATCAAGAGTGGAGCCTCCAGTTTTTTTTTCATTTTATTTTTGTTCTTTTTCCCTCTCGCAAGTAGTCTTGATACAGAGCGAAGAATTTCTTTTTCACTATGTGCACATGACTTCCTATTTCTTTTTCAACTTCAGACTTACTAGCAAATGCTTTCTCAAAGCCAGTGTAAAACTGGAGTCTTAAAAGAACTGGTGAGGCTGGGATCCACGTCCCTGACTTCAGTGAAGCCAGTGTCAAGAAATTCCAGGTTCTCAGCGGACTGGCTATGTACTGGACAGGAAGGTTTTTTCCACTGAATGTCTGGCATAGGTATCTGCTGAAGAGAAGCGCATCTCATGACTGAAACTGCAGCCTCACAGCAGGCTGAGCAGGACTTCAGAATAAACTGAGCTGCTGAACATGCATTTATTTTTATGCTCGGTGTGATGAAGTTGCTCCTAAATAAAGCACACAGCAATTCATCTGACAGAAAGGAAACAATTCGCAGTACCCTTTTTCTAATAGTTACAAATGTACAGAGCTACCCACTACAAATTGTCCCTTTGGAAGGACAGGTCACAGGAAAGAAACAGACCTTGACCCTGGCATCCTCTGCTTCAACTCCTGACAAAGTACTGCAGACTTCAGTGCAGAACATTTCCCATCCATCGTCTTTGCTCTTCAGCTGCCACCTCACTGCTGTTTCAGCTGCAGAGGAGGCAGAGCAGGCAGCTCATGCTGTTACACTGTGCCGTTGTGCAGGGGGGTGGCATTGTGTGAGAGGTAAGAGAAGGCTAGAGAATTTATAGTTTGAAAAAAAAAATTGAGAGAGAGGAGTAGAAGATGTTACTGCTATTTCCCCCCTCCCCCCCCGTCCCCCCAAATGGTCTAATAAAGCTTATATTTCAGTGTCAGAAGAAAGGGTTCTTTGATGATTTTCCATTGACATGTGACCATATGCATTGCTTTCTGTGTTTCACATGGCTAAACAACTTGGTTTAGAAAATGAAAACTGTGATTGCCCTAGCTGGATTAAAGCCCTGACTGAAACTTGCTTGTTTAGAAAACAGGAGAATCTGTTCAAGATTCCCTGCCGGAGAGGCATGGAGATGATATATCTGCAGTGTTTTGTCTAGGCCCGAGTTTGGTGGTCAGGGGAGAGCCCTTTGGCTTACCTAACTTTCCCACTGATGGAGAGATCGATGTTCAGGAGCATCCAAGGGAAGGTTTTTGTGATTACCAGCTCTCTTGGGCTCTCTGTAAAACAGGGTTGTCTGGCCCGAGGTGACTATGACTGGCATACAAACAATAGTGCACATCACTCCCTGTATATGGATCTATTAGCATGACAGCAGCCTGGAGTGGGAAAACCAAAACTCATGAAGGATGCCTGCTTTTTATATTTAACAGTCCCTGAAATTAAATGCAGTAATCAATGCGAAGCAAAAGGGTACCCCAGTTCTACTTCTGCTCCCCATATGTAATAGCAGGACTGCTTTTTTATTGTGCCACCTATTTGTTTAGGCTAAATAATTTCTATGAAGGTGAAAACATCAAAAATGTCTTATCTTTCCTTGTTGAGTGTTTGCAACTTTAATCGTGCAAGAGGCTCTCAGTGTTACATCTTTATATTTCATTACAACCTTCTCATTTGTTAAACACTTTAATGTTTCCATCTCTTCTGTTGTTCTGAAATAAAACGATGTCTTTGATACTACGGAGTGCCATTGTTTTACAGCTTTTGTCAATACCAATTTTATGTCCCTGTGGCTAGTTAGCTTGTAGGTCTTTGCACGTCTTCTTTTCCTGCTTCGGTGGCTATTTCTTTCTGATCCCGCCCATACCCTGCTTTGATCTAAGTTCGTTGCTGTCAGATATGTGCGTAACAGTTTTAAGAACAATAGCAAGCTCAGTTTTTCTACTTCCCTTTCATCACAGGTGGCCTGTCTGCTGGTCTCTGTGTTCTGATTAAGAACTACTGAATATTACTCTAAAATTACTGAATATATCTCTAAAACTATTGAATATTACTAAACTAGTGGACCTCACTATCTACTTCATGCTGCAGTCTCCTCTGGCCACATAATGTCCTGGAGACTACATAGCATAATAATAAAATAAAACATACACATTTTTCAGGTGGCCCATAAAGCCATGCTTCCTGGGAAAATGTTCAGTATTTCTATTTGAAATGGAAATTGAAATCTTCTCTAGTTTATTTGCTGTTGTTGGATGTTTTTGTTCTTTCTTTTCCTCAGCATCCCTCCCCCTTTTTCCTCCCCTGTTTCTTTAACTTTGAATTTGTCAATTCCTTCCTGAGGCAGAGTGAGCACAGCTGAGCTGGTGCTCCAGTTGATGTGGAAAGACCTGTGTTAGGAAACTCTCTTTTAGTAGATTTTAATACTTTGTAGCTGCCAAGATGGGTGTAGTAGCAGAAACAACAGAAGTCAGTCTGCTCATCTTGCTATTTCATCAGCTCACTGTGCAGTCAGTGCTTTCTTCACAGGACATTTGTGAAGCTAGATCTGAGAAGTGTTGTTGTTCACACCCTCCTCTACACCTGCTCAACTTCCCTACTTATCCCCTTTGAAATTACCTTGCATTTCTAATCAATGCCAGTTGATTCTGGATTAAAAGTGGTTATGATGCTCGAGATAAACAAGCAGTTAAGAGCAGACTGTCTGCATTTGAGCTTTCTGTATGGATTTCGTTGTCACAATCACTTGAAACAAGGACCATTGGATTCTTACCTGAAAAATAAGACTCAAGAAACTGACTTGGAAAGAGCTATGGTCAGAAATGGATCATCTGATGAATTAAAAACCCAGTTGCTTGATGAATTAAAACCACAGTTGCAGCAGGTAGTGAAGGGAGGTGTCTATGCTGAGAGGCTGATAAACACAGTTTTGCCTATCAACAGGTCAGCTGTGAAAGGAAACAAAAAACTGAGTCACATGGTCAGAACCTTCTTTAGTAGTTTTACATTGCCTGATGAATATCTATGCCTAGCCTTTGTGTAACAATTAATGTGTAAATGACTTTGCTTTAATGTCAAACTCGTATGTCATGCCTTCTTTTATGATATAAGTGACAGGCCATGAAACTTCAAAAATTTTCTTTGAAACGAAACTTCATGTTCAATCCTAAGTTTGGTATGATGTAGGTTGTCATGCCAGTAGTATTTCAAACTCTATTTTAAAGGAAATTTTACTTTATGTATTTAAACAGCCCTTTCTTCTAATTTTGTGGCAGTGTTTGACAACATTTTCAGAACTGAGAGCCATCTTCACTTCCATCACAGGAAAAAAATGACAAGTCTGAAATCTGAATATTTCCATTCATCTCTTCTGATGAGCAGCCCCAGTCCAATAATGTTGAACTGAATTTAAATGCACATTTATTCTGTAACATACTGTTTATGCAGAGTAACACTTTGGCAGTGTGGGTCACCAGTTCTTCAGCTTGTGTTGTCTGTGATTCTGGTACAAATAAAAGTTAGGTTTGTAAGGGCAGCTTTTATGTATTTTTAAATATTGGCCCAATAAAACCACTGGGTAGTGGCATAAAATCTCTCTCTGTTATCTCCTATGTCTTTTTCCCTACTTTTATACTGCACCCTGACCTTCTATAGATACCGTTGATGAGCTGTCTTTCATCTCTGCTGCACCTTGGGGTTTATATTTAGCATCTCTACACATAAACATATCCTGTTCCTTGCCATCCTTGAACACCCACCACAAACTTCCTCTGCCTTTGTCACTGTCAAGTTCCTTCAAACAACCGCTAGTTATTTTAGACAGTTTTAAAATTTATTTTTGCACAACCTGACAATGCTCCTGCTTGCTCTGTTTCCCATTACAGTGTTCCCACAGGTTTGGTTTGATTTTTTTTTTTTTTTTAATTCTGATACACAATGAAGCAAATCCTAGTTGTTCTTTTTTTAATTCTCCCACTGCTCCATTGACATGGTGCACAAGTGTGGTGCTGCCTTGGTGGTACATTTGTCCCCCCAGTTCTCCAGAGGGACACTACAGTTAGGGACATAGAGTAGAATGGCAGCGCAAAGGAAAAGCTAGGAGATGCCTGGTGCTACTGCGGGTACATGAAAATATCCAGACATGGAACAGATGAACCACAGAAGCACATCCCATCCTTCTGTGTTGAGGAGCTGGTAGCTATTATATGAAGACTGGCTTAATTGAATGTCCTATCCCCTACTGTCTAGAGGACACAATTTTGGTAAATGTCAGAAGGTAGAAAACTCATAATCTTACTCTGTGTTTATTTCTTTGCTATTGTGATCTACTTCTATGGAGCATTTAGAACATCTGACATTGCCCAGGACTCTTTCAGGTGAATACCTGCTTCTTTACAAGGACTGGCCAGGACACTTCTGCATTAACTTCAGTACAGTTTAGCTGATGAGCTACATTCAGCTGTACTGCTTAACTGTTTAGCCAAGATCCAAAGATAGGAAGAGTAACAAAGCACTTACATTTTCAGAAGATTTCTCTGGGAGCGAAAGAGTTGTTGTAAGGTCGGATTTTTTTCGCTAAATTTGTGCATGCTTTTTTTTATGTATTACCTTAAGGAGATGCTGAGTCCTTGCAGCTCTAGCATCACTAAAAGTTATGTGAGTGGCCCAAGTAGCTCACTTTTTTTCTCAGAAGCTATATCACCTCGTGTTTCACTGCTCTCCTGAGTTTCCCTAATGTCATGTTATTTAGCTTTTTTCGCACCCCTGGCTAACTCATCAGCACAGTCATTATCCAACCTCTCCAGCTGATCTACTTAACACCTCATTAAAAAAACATATGCTCGGCTCATCTCCTCTCACTGCTCTTCACTTCTCAACAAGTCCTGCTTTTTTCTCCTTTTACATGTAGTTCTTTTGGTGCCTAATATTTGTCAATCATTAGTTTTTACCCTCTGGTGCAATTTTTTCATGCTGCTCTCACTAACTATCTCATCTATATCATATTCCACCATCTTTTTAGCTTACAGTAGATATCTATATACGGATTTTTTTTGTTCTTGTTTATCTTGAGCTTGAGTGCTGAAGCCAAGGCATAATAGCATATTCAAATATATCGTCTGCCATTGTTTTTTTTTTTTAAAGTATAGTTTTATAAACATACTGCTATCTCTTTGTTGTACTTGTCAGAAACTTTTTCTTTTAACCTTTTTTTGTAGAAATGGTTTTCTTACTTGGCTAGATGATTCAGTATTTCTTTAAAGAATCCATAATTATTTCTGAAGGAAACTTGTTAAATGTGAGCTCACCAATAAAGATACAGACTGTTTCTTAATTTTTCTTTTTTATTTTTTTTTTTTACAGTGAAGTGGTTAAAATCAGAAAGTTAGCAGACAATTTTTCTGATTTTTCCCTCAACAGAAAATAATTAGCATTCAATGATATGGAACATACCATCCTTGTGATCTATTTGAAATATGTAAGTAGCTTTTTTTACCTGTATTTTTGCTCTTTACTGCATTTCATTATGACTTTACTGTAATTTGCAAAGAGATTTGTAACCTGAATGGCTCTTGGAACTGATAATAAGTTAGTCTGGTGATAGAAGTAGGCACTTATTTATGTTTTTGAGCTGTATTTGTCTTCTTTACTACATTTCACCAAGACTTTACTGTACTCTGCAAAGAGATATGTAACCTGGTCAGTTCTTGAATACTGATGATAAATTAGTCTGGTGATGGGAGTAGGCACTTAATGATTTTTGACCATTGAGGAACAATGGGCAAGTGGATAAAAAATGACTTTAAAATTATTTAACAGTCACATGATTTCTTCTGTGCCACTATTGTTTGTTTTTTTTCCCTATACATAAAACAGTGACTGTAGTTTTGGGAAACACCAGTGTGTCTTAGCTATAGGTAGATGCTAACTTTGTGAAGATGACCATTGTGTGTTTGAGTAACCAGAAGAATAGCAGTGATGTTTGTGGCTGTCACGTGAACATAAGAACAATAGGGTTTCTGAGAAACTGGAGTTGCTTGATACCTGACAAAGTCCAATGAGTATTGATAATAATTTATCATATCCACTAGCAGCTGGAAACCTAAAGATATTACTCCCCGTCCCCCAGATATCAATAACAGTTTTTGAAGATTGCAAGGGTATAATGAACTAAACTAAGCATTACAGGACTAGTTAAGAAAAATCATAAAACCCTCCAAATATTTCAAAGCATTTTCAAAGAGATCCAGGGATTCAGTAAGCTTGATATTCTGGTGGCTTCTTTGGTTCCTCCAATACTTGGTATGGTGAAGTATTTTTACTCAGGCAGCTTGCTTTTCAAGGAGATACCTTAAATGTTTCTGCATTTAGTGCACTGAAATGTTAAAGCTGTGAGATTCTAGACACAGGCTACAGTCCTGGATCAAACTGCTGAATTTTTAGGAAAATTTTAATGCAGAATCAACTTAGCTGAACTCAGTTATGACTAGAATACAGTGGTTCTCATGCTGATGTTATTGTAAACCTCTGTTTTAAGTTCAGGTCTGTATTACTCCCGTTAGTCTGAGCAAGGCAGAGCTGCTTTCGAGTATACACAGGAATGAGAAATGAGGAGAGATACCGTAGTAGCCTCTATACCCCTGCTACAGCCTTTTCCTTTTTCAGTGTGAATTTTGTCTAGAACTGAAAATCTGGTCTTTATTTTCAATAGTCTGGAGAAATATGACCTCAAGAAATGTTAGAATCACAGAATCGTAGAATGGTTTGAGTTGAAAGAGACCTTAAAGATTGTCTGGGTCCAGCCCCCCTGCCGGGGCAATCCCGTTATCAAATCTCCACAGTGCCTGAAAGCAGAATATGATAATTTGGCTATGATAACATGAATGTGCCTTTAAATAATTCCCTGTCATACTAAAAACTGAAGAATAATGAAAAAGGTGAATGGGAGTGATGGACAACAATATTTTTACTACATCCACCGCTCTTAGCTGTACCTGTGCTTTTATACATGCCCTCAATTCATAACAGCAACTACCTGCAGAGAAGCTGTGCGTAATGAATCCTTTAGGTTGACAATCTGTTGAAGGCAACTGTTTGTTTCTCTTTCTCACTTAAAAAAAATGCCCTTATGACGGCTGATGACTCCTTGTGCTTAAGGGACTGTTAGCTGCACTAGCATAAATAGTTCATTACTATAACTATGGTGGGGCTAAGAGAGAGAAGAGCAAATGTCACAAGAGCTGAATTATTTTTTCCTTCGCTGCCTTGTTCCAGAGTGGGAGCTACCAAGTAGTATATTGCTACCATTGCCATCACCTCACTGCAATAGCTCCCATTATTCATAGGAGGGCAGCTGAGGTTGATTCCACGCGATTTGTGCAAGGAACCCTGCTATTCGTCCCTTACAGTCCTCTAGAGTGTGAGCTGTAGCAAATGGACTGGGGAAACGGTCTATTCCATGAGGTATAGACCTGACTTTGAGTTGTCCTTGTGTTTTCTAGTGCAAACATATATATCACAAGCAAGACTTCTGAGCAGCCTTAAAAGAATAAATGAAACAGCTTTTTCATTTTCTTCAGATTAAAAAAATCAGAAAAAATAGGCAGACCAAATGTCTGCTGGGTTGTGGAAAGTTTCAAACATATTTGTAGATGACTGAAGCCTCAGGGCTTTCACTGAAATTGCAATGTAGTTTATTCTTAGCAATTGGATGGAAACTTGCTATACTTCAAATATGATGTAAAAATGAAATGTCCTCCACATCAAACTGACATCGTAGTCTTGGAGTACCTGGTGTGTTATATGCAATGTTGTTTTACTGTCCCTGTTTTTTCAGTCTCAATACCCTGATCAATAAATGCATAACTAGGCAGCCAGAGCAAAAAAGGACAATGTCTTTCCTGCAGATAATTGATACTGAATAGAACGCATGAAATGTCAGCTAACATCTTCCTTTCAATGGTGGTTACTTTGAGTTCTGTCTTTCCTTAGCTTCAGCTTAATAAAGGGTTTGCAGGGCAGATGCAAAGAATGCTTTGCAAACCAAACTACAATTCATTTGATTAGTTACGAAAAAGTTAGGGAATATCTTGGGCTCCATAATTATTTGATTTCACAATGTGTAGAACAGAGGGTTCGCTGTGCTCTTTTTTGATGGTGTGATCTGGAATGCTTCATGAAGGCAGTGAAACTGTAAACAAGACGTGTTGGATTTTGGTTTTGTTTTTTTTTTTTATTCAGGACTGCAAAACATCTCCTTCAGTCAACAAAGTGAAATGCCTGACAGAGAACATGCAAGCATATTTTGACAGTAACAACAAAGGAGAGAATTTCATAGTACTTTCTAAAACTTGCTGAACTGTTAGTTTTCCTAGAGCTGTTTATGTTCCACGGGGGCACCATTTCTTCAACTTTGGCCACATCTACTTGGCTTTTCAGCAGTAATGCACTACCCTATAGCCATTACACCTACCCACACTATGGCATTGCATTAAAACCCATATGCAATATTCATTAGAAGAACGTGGAAAACAGACATACGGGCACTTCTAAAAGCAAATGGAATTGTGCTACCTCATCTGGAAGATATGGCTGTGTTAATCCTGCACTCCTCCAGATATGTGTCTGCATCTCACTGAATGTGATGGTATAGGAGGATTACCCTTCACTTTTAAAATGTAATAAATATTTTGTCTTTGAAACAATTTATTAAGAAATTTATTCTTAAAATGCAGTTTTCCTAGGGAAAAAGAAGAGAAAGTCTTAGGCTGGAAATCCAGACCACCCAGAGAGGGAATGTAAAACAGGTGGGTTAGCACTCTGACGCCGTGAATATTTTAGGTGGAACTAATGCAGAGTGAACTATCAGAGGTTAATACATCAGGTATGGTTGCTTCTGTGTGATTTTATTCCTGTAAGAAGTTGTGATGTGTTACGTTTCAAAATGTAAGTCTTGTTTCCACGCTCTGCCTTGGTAGTGGAAACAGGTTCTTTTAAAAGTAAATATCATTTACTCTCAAGCTGCGCCTCCTTCACCTGGTTCTTTCACCAGGGAGGTAGTATAAGGGGCCTTGCTTTATTTGGCCAAGCACGACATTAAGATCTTTCCTTTAGTGCAGATCCAGAGCAGTGTATTCATTTGGTTTTCACAGCAGCTGTACAGGCTTTCCAGCGTGAGTCCAGGAGCAGTATTCAGTAGTTTCAAGTGTGTCTATTTTATTCCTGTGTCACGTCTAATCAGCATCGGTGTCCCTGTAGAACACGTCTAAGAAGTTCAGGCTTTGGATTTAATGTGGGCAGAAGTAATTTGGTGTGGACTGTTTCTATGGTGTACATATATTCTGCGTAGTTCTTTGTATATAGGACAATTCAGATCAAATACTTCATCTGACTAGGTGTGCAGTGTTGTTTTAAGTAGCAGAACAGATGGCATTTCCCTTCCTGAACTATGCAGCAATTACTGTATCTCTTTACCTTTAAAAATCTCGTGACTTTAGGCTAAGACTTTACAGTGAAGTGCTGAATGTCTTTTAAGTCCCTCAATAGCTGACGGGGTGTGTGTATGGCTAATTTGTTTACATCAGTGCAGTGGAAAACCAGGTTTGTCACTTTCTTATAAATCCATGGACAAGTTCAAGCAGCATGTTTCTTCTGCTATTTACAATATGTGATTTAAATTATATCTTTTGGATTTGAGAAAGGAAATGCCGTAAGTGCTGCTCACATCAGGAGTAGTTGGGCTTATTAGAAATCATCCAATTTTGAGGAAGAAGGATAGCATATCCACGTGCTATTAAGAAAAGTTAGTATGTTAAAAGAAGTACGTACCAGTATACAATGAAGTATCCATTGAACTAATGGATTGATTTTTATCATTATTTTACTATTTGATCGCAAAACTGATGTTTAATGACACATGATTTTTTATTTGGTTGCACTCATAGACCTTATTCTTATGAACTGCAACATTCAGCATCACAGCGTATTGCAATAACCTGCCATCACTCGTGCAAGAACTTGTCCAGAATCTACAAAATATTTGCCCTGGTATAAATGCTGCAAAGCGGGTTTTATTTTTCCAGGGGTGAGAGTGCGGGTTGTGTAAACCCTCTATGCCAATACTCTTACTCCAGAAAAAGAGTGTCCACACAGTGACTTGCTCTAAAAGCAGACACTAGTTGCTTTCAGAGGTAGCATGAGTCAGGTTGTTGCTTCTTTCTGGTAGCTGAATAAGTCTTCATATATAGTTTTTAATTCCTCCTTACTATACGTGGTCACATATCACCTAATTGCTTTGTTACAGAGCCTGGGAATTTATGTCATCTGCAAACACAAATCTTGATGCAGAAAACAGGAAACATGAGGGTAGTGCAAATGGTTTTTTCCAGTGGCTCTCAGTAACCATGTCATATAGAGTCACATTGATGAATAGCTTTTGTACCACGAAAAAATGGAAGTACATGCACACACATGTGTGCACAGATGGGATAGCATTCACTTGCACCTAGCAATGGATTATAAAATGTCCTGTCCCAGCAGTGATGTTACAGGATGGTTTTTGATGTTAAAATACACTTCTGTGATTGTCCATTTGCTTATAGATAATTCCATAATACATGCATCTCTTTTTGGTTTATGACCTGGTTCCTAGTAATATCTTATTAAATATTGCAAAATTACTAACTTCCCTCATGAAAATGGACAGTTTTTGTCTTCCTCTGTGTCATAGCTTCTCAGTCTTACCACTGCAAATTGTCCTGGATGCTTGGAATTCAGAGCTTAATTGCAATTGATATAAAATTATTAGCTTCAGCATGCAATGTTACCATGTTCATGGCCTGCTCTTCCACCTCTAAGTCATGACTCAGAGAGAACATCTGCATCCTGAGGGTTTCCTTCTTAGAAATGTGTCAACCACAGTAGTAGATCCAAATTGCAAATTTATTTTTACTCTGGTAATTTTACATGAGTGGGGTCATTAGATTTAACTTTAAAAGAGTAAGTGGTACTTTTATACATAAATTCTCTGCTAATAGAATCCCAGAGTAAAGCTAGAAAAGAATCAAAGCTTTCATGTCTTACTGACCGAGAGAAGTATTTTGCTCAGTCTTTAATTTTGCAGACGACAGTAAGAGTAGTAGTGTACAATGCTTGTTCCTCATTGACATGAGTATCATATGTTTCAATGATTCACTTGTTTCACAAAATGTTTTGTCCCTATGTAAGCCAGATAAAACAATTTGGAAAGCAAATTTGAAGAACAGTGATGTCCTCCTCATTGGTCAGCTGACAGTTAGGCTCCTTCAGATCCTCCCAAAGACTCCAGAAATAGCTTGTGTGACCTCTCAGTTTACTTGTTTGTGACACAGAGAACATGATAAACTTCTCACTGGAACATGAAATCATCTGATACAGACATCTAGAGTAATGTAATTGCAAGATATTTTTAACAGAGCTTTCCTCAGGCTCCTGAGCTACAAGTCTTTTTCTATCTTTTCAAAATAGAAATCTCATTTTTCTGCTTGGAATAATAAATCCAGCTTTGATACTTCCTTATCTGCACTACTGGTTTTAATGTTTAGGCAGGTGATTTGATACACTTCTGTGTTTGATATCATGAACATTTCTGCGTAGGATGTAGTCTGATCTCTGCGCTGAAGGTTGAGTGATACTAAATTGCTAAGTGGTCTGTAGAGCTGAATATCCTACTGAGTTTAATCCTATAGTTAACAACATTCCCATTGCTCAAAAAAACCTCCCAAACCTCTGGAAAGCCTGATGAATACAGCAGATGTCATACATAATGTTTATTTTGTTCTCTGAATTTGGTGAGAGCCTGTCCAAGGAGGTAGAAGCATGGAGATCTGGCAAATACAGGTACCTCGGAAAAGCAGCAATGCCTTGTTGCAGAGGGTGAACCTGTCCTGCTATAAGCTCTTATTTCAGCTATCTGCTTATTCCCTGGAGATGTGGGCAAAGAAACTCTAGAGCATAAATGAGACTTTCAACAGGGTAGCTTATGTTGTCCTCCCAGGCATCCTGCCTACCTCACTCCCTGCAGCTGGTCCTCCTTGCCTCAGCCCACCCTACTATCTTCCTGGAGGGGGACGGAGCAAGGTGCCTTCAACTGGTGTGCCTTTCTTGTGCTCTCTGCAATTACCTGATACCAGTGTCATTCCCACAGGTCTCAGCAGCTTTATCCATGGAATAGTAATAGTAATAATTCCTATTATTACTACTGTCCTGAGCCTGATATTCTTATTCCATATAGCTAGAAATACCCATTGTACAAAATATTATGCTTTAAAAAAGTAAATAATCAAATCAGAGCAAATGCTCTTAATTTGGGTGCATATGGGGCTCAGGGATTAAGCAACACGAGTGTTAATAAATGGCACTGGAGAATCTTATTAGCAGACCATCTCTTCTAGAAGCCTGGTACTCCCTAAGACATCCTGGGCCAGCAATTGCTATCCAGAAGAAAGTTTAGCATTTGCACAGTTCAGTTTTGCTGAGCTTATGAAAAACGATGAGAATATGCTTCTCGAACCTTAATGTCTCATCTGCTTTATGCAAAAAGGTCTTATCTTACCTTAGAAGTAGCTGCTTCTAAGAACAAATGGGACTACTGCAGTGTCTCACATTGGTAGGACATCAGCTGATCAACTGATCCTAGCAAGGGCAGGCTTTCCTTTAACTACTGAAACTCCAAATTTCAAAGGTACAGCACCAGATATAGTAGTTTATGCCGAAGGACGGCAAATAATTTGTGAGCCAATGTACACTGTTTGTGCTATTTGTAGGATGTCTGAAAATATTAAAAATTCATGATCTTTTAACAAGGAGCTACAGCAGTAACAACATCAAGCTCCAGAATCAGCAAGCAATAGTGTACAGGTTAGTGCTTCAAAATACTTATTTTGTCTCATTTTAAAATATTTAGTCTGGAATATTTTAAGTTATACTATCCTACTGCATATATTTGGCTTGTGGAGCCTGTCTCTCTGAGTCTGGACAAGTATGGACTACAAGTTACTGCATTTTATTGTTTAGAAACCCAGTCTGTAGTTAAAGCCTCATGTAAAAAGCCAAGTGTCATTTTGAGAATGCCAGGGTCAAAGTATGAGGCCAAAAAAAGGGAAAATTTGATAATAGGAATCTTATGAGATTTCTCTGTAAGGAATAGAGACCTCTGAAGTCCAAACATAGTGGAAATTTATCAAATAGTGTCCAAATGCATGTGCTAACAGAAGATAATAATCTGTGAAGTATCATGATTGAGTTCTAAAATGAATAAAATATAATAATAAAATAGTAATCTCTTAATTGCTTAACTGACTTGGCCTTTGTTGTGACCATTAGGAGTTTAAAAGTCAGTTTCTAATATTTTAGAGAGGATTTGCTGTTTCAAAAATTTTTTCCTGATTTGCAAGTAAACTGAGGTAACGGGCATATATGTTGATCTTAAAACCCTAAGCTGAGTCAAAGAGCTAATTTAGGACAAGACTATTAACTCTGAATTCACATTTACATGTTGATAGCTATCACACTTTTGCTTTCACCTTCCTTAAGTACTACATTTTGGCTACACTTTGCCTCCCACCAGCCATATTCTCCTCTGACAAACTGTCACTGGACAGGAAAGAACTGGGGGTTCTTAGGGGAAGCGTGTCGGACAGTTTCTGAAAGCCTAGCAAGGAAACTAGGTTGTAAACAACAGAAATATCCAGAACCAAATTAAAAGGAACATAGAAATGTCACGGCAAAATACATGTAAATTGAGCAATTAAAGCTGTCTGCTTTGATTAGGACTGGATTTATGGATATATACGCGAGGTACAAATATATATGTTGATGCATATACTTGATGACTGGATAGTGAGTCATATGGGATGGGAATGAAATGCTTCAATCTATGGGAACAAGTTCTTAATTCAATCACAGACAAGTCAGTACGAATGGGAGAAGCTTCCTGATAAGGCATCATCAGCTGCAGAAAAACGGAGACGAGTTTTTCTATGGCCCACTTTCCCTTCTGTGCTTTCCTTAGGTCCTTGCTTTTCTCTGCAATTTTTTTGCCTTCCTTTCTTTTCCTGTTAAGGGCCAACACTGTTTTCACTTATAAACAAAAGTTACATCTGTTGGAGTGGGAGCAGAGACCTGCTCTGTTCTTGGGGAGTAAGTTATAGTTATGCCCCTAGTAGTATTTTCACTCGTGACAATAACAAGTGATGTGACTAGTCTTCCACGCAGAGGCGGTGTTTTAGCTGGATTTAAAAATCTTTTACTATTTTTCTTCTGAAATCCTAATGCAGGCTCTTCAGGTTACATCACAATAAAACTCACACTGATGGCAGACCTGCTGTAGTTCAAAACTGTGTCCAGCTACAACCAGTTCTCATGCATATTTGTTTTTCAAAATTAAGATGGCCTTCACCAGTGTTTTTGGTACTCTTGAGACATGATGACACTTAATCATGAAAAAAGCTTTAGACACAGCATGGGAAAGTGCTCTGTTTTCTCTCACCATTTCCCTTCAATTATGATATAAGTGAAACCAGACAGAATACAAAATAAAACCTACTCAGCTGAAATATTTGCAGCCTTCATATACACATATTCTCCCACATTCTGGTAAAAATCTCTTTCGCTCTGTTCTCTCCCAACTCTAACATGACTTTTAGAGCTAATCATATCTCTGAAGGCTTTTCATTACTACTTCTTTGCAGGCAAATAGATAAGTAACTGCATAATTTAAAACAACTTACTATGCTCAATAGGCAGTGACTAGCATAGGAAAGAAGGGAACGTGCAGATACTGTGCAAGGAACTGGAAGAAGCCAGTCATAAGCTGGCTTATGTCATAAGCATATCTATGGTTTAGTGATCAGCTTCTGACAACCTGTTTGGACTAGGAGATACAGAAAAAGCCTGAGTTGTACCCCTACAGCAGTGCTTTTGCAGTTTCCCAGCGTAGCGAACCTGCAGTGTTCCCTGCTGTGTCCCTGCAGAGAGCGTCCCAGGTCACACCAGCCAGAAGACCCAGATGTCCTTCCCGTTCACGGCTGAGAGAAATAAGAAACAAATTGGTTGCATGGGAATGCTTCAGGCCTTCTGTCTAAAGAAAACAGGGGCCCGATTAAAGAAATCACTCAGGGCTGTGTATTTACAAAATCCATTAACCGGGGAAGTAAATGGAGCTTTTTCATGAGTTTAAAGATGGGTTATTCTTTCTGGAGAAGATTAGTGTCCCAAATCGGGTTCCCTTGACTTGCAGTCAAGTACTGGGTACTGGCTAGCTGTAGCCACATCAATTCACCTGTGCAACTGTGATCAAGGCTTACCATGTTGTTTAAGTATGCAAATAAGTAGTTATAAACATGTTAGGGCATTGTAATAAATGTGTCTAAAAGCTGTACTATGGAGAAAACCAGAAATTTCTGATGGTGTGTTCTTTTCCCCCAGCTTCCATGTCTGAACTACATTAGGAAGTCTTAAAATAGGTGGGGAAACAAGAACCGACTTTTTATTGCCTATAAAGTAGATGGATAAGAGGTTTTTGGGTTTTTTATACATCAGAAATGCCATTATGTATTTATGTATTTTATTAGTGAAAGAACAAGCTGGCAGGAGGTGTATTTGTGACAGGGGAACTGTATTTCTTTTATAATGGGGAAACTTTGGCTTCTCTCATCAAGTGTAGCTCAGCCTCTTTGATGTACATAGCTATCCACTACAGAACTGAACCCTTCTTTTGTGTTCTTCCTTGCTAGCTACATACTTTGGCTGATGTACTACTTGTTTTTTTTCCTAGTGCAAGACATTTTTGGTTATACCAGACCAGATCAGGGATAGTTTTTAATGGAAACACAGTGGACAGAGCAGGGATATCTGTGGGGATAAACATTGTCATGACAACAGGACTTTTTGTAGCTATATAAAGGAGAGTAAGACCTGACCATAAAGTAGGTGAGCAGTACAGGACCTATGGAGGGAAACTGAATATTGGCGGAGATGTGTGGAAGGCACCAAGATGCTCAAGAGTCGTAAATCGATTAGGGTACATACAATGGTGGGATTAATGTGGTTAGATGAGGCTGACCGAAGTTTATTTTACCGAGACAGATGATGCAGAATATGACTTTCTTATGGACTGTCTGAGGGAGAAAACTGAAGAGCTCACTGGGAAAAGCAGGAGTAGCAGCGTCAGAAAGAAAACTGTTAGCTTTTAGTCTTCAGCATTTAGGCGAGTCATGCTGGAGAGAAGGTAAGTGATGGTAGCTGTGCTTTATTTAGTTACTTAGACAGTGTATGGAAACCACCGTTTGTTTCTATTAAGAACATGTTGTTTAAGTGGCATTAAGAATTTAAAAGAAAGCTGCCTGGGCACCCAGCCAAACAGGAGATATCCATTTATAGTTCAGTAATGATGAGCCAACATCAGGAATTACTAGGCCAAGTTCCTCCGTGAATTAAACTAATATAAGCAAGCCTGAGGCCCTGGCGCATGAAGCAAGGTTATGTTTCCCTAGAACTTAACAGAAGCAAAAAAATGCTCCTTGTTGTCAGCTTGTAGAGGTTCAGTATTAGCACAAGAAATAAGTGATTTCTGGCTGGAGAGACTTTTGCCTGCTGAAAATGAAGTTCATACCAGGAAGGAAAGCTCCAAAGGAAATAGGTTTGTGTTGCTCAGAAAATGAGCACTTCCTAAAAACATGAAGCTCTGCACTGTGAGAAAAGGCGAGGAAGTATTCCCTGCTCCTCCCATCTTACTGAGCTCAGCAGGGAAGGGACCTGATTTTGGAGGTATATTATTTCTTTTTAAAATGATGAATGAGCTGGATGTCAGCTAGATGAAGCTGTGAAATGCAAAAATACCTACAACAAAAAGCGTTTTATCATAGAATAATGTGGATATCTCTTTCCTCCCATTCTCCTCACAGCTGATTCCTGGACTTAGATATCTAAATAGCTGCACTAGATATTCACTGACTTACTTTATATGGAGGCATTAGCTTTACGTGTTGCCTCACCCAAAAGTAGTTTTAGCTTTTTGCCCACTTATTCCCCAGTATCCTTTTCTCAAGAAAACAAATGTAATAAAAAGAAGTACAATATTTGTTTTATACCATATAAATACAATATGAAATAATAACACGTTCAACAAATATGATGGTTCTTAGCTCCGATTTTACTATATTATCCTGAACTAATTAATTTTCTGAAAGCTTGAAAGCTGTGCTGTGGATCGCCTAAAACTATATAAATTGTCCCAGACATTGGCTGTCAACTGTCTGGTGTCCTTACCAGTGGGAAGATGATTTAAGTCCATAAAGTTCTGGATTGCTCTCAGCTTAAAGGAACTTCAAAGACCTCTATGGTCTCTTGGGACAGAGTTGCGTTCTTGTGACTTCATACACCAGCTGAAGAAAAATTGATATAGCATGGAAATATACTGTCAAGGGCTTATCCATTTTTTACTGTTGATCGATGCTGAAAGTTGAAGTTTGAAAGTTGAGGTCAGCAGTTCTTTGTCTCAGATGTTTAACAGAAAACAATCAGAAGAGTTGGAGCTGGGAGGACAAGGAGTCCATTTGATGAAGCACCAATTGATTACCCAAAGAATTCTTCCTTTGGGAGTGGTTGTGTGACAGAAGTTTGATTCAGCATCTGTCCTGTACAGACAGGGAGTAGTGAATGCTCTGCTGTTGTGTTCACCTTTCTTTGATTAAGCACTAGGGGCTGCTAGGTCACATGGACGGAGCAGACAGGAGTGGTTCTGTCAGGACAAGCGAAAGAAGAACTGGATCCAGAATGTCTAATGTCATGAAAAAAAAAAGGGCATCTGTGGATACAGCGTGCTTGTGATGTCAGTTTTGGGGAAATGAAGCATTTACAAAACTTGTGCTAGATCGTGGAGAACATGCACATGTTTCAAGAGCAGACAGGAGCCATAAACCTATTTTGTAGTACTGTTTGGAGGCAGTGAGAGGTGGAAATTGCTAGGAGCCACATGTGGCTGGGTAGGTTCTAGCTACCTGTGAGCTGTGCTGGCTTGCTGGAGGGCTGTCCTTCTACTGTGCACTGCACACACTCAGCTACTGTAGTAATAGCAAGAGAGACTCCATGAAGCAGCAAAGCAAAAACCTGACAAAAATGCTAATTTTCTGTTTTCCAGGGTCTTGATGATACCTTAAGTCTAAAGGTTAATTAAATGGCTGAAATTATAGGAATGAAGGGAAACTGTTAATGGCATTTTTTACAATTACATTCTGCACAACAAGGATTGCGTACTTTGTAAACCTTTGTATTAGCGATCTGAGCATCAGTAGGACACTTACAATGTCTCAAGGCACACTGCCACGTCTAAAAACACTCAATTTGAGGTGAGAGAGTTCTCCTTCAGATAACTTGCCTCAAAATACAGTAAATATGGCTGAAAATTTGGCGTTTTAAGCCATTTTCCATTTGATTGCTGTCTTCTATCCCGCAAGGGTATCAGTGTAAATATGCACAAGGTTCTCAGTACTGCTTAGGCGGAATCATAAACAAAACGACAATTCTAACACTATAATAGCTTATACTCTCATGCTTGTAAATTTTTTGCGAAATTATGCCCTCGAGAAAGAGTGAAGCTAATCATATTTGGTTCAAGGAACAACAGAAATTCATGGTTGATACTAGAGTTATTAGTAATGTATAATTAATATGCCCATTAGAAGTTTGCACAATTAATCTAAAAACTAAATTGTAGCCTAGTTTAAATTGGAATTTTTTCTAAAATTGGTTTTCCAGGCTTTTAGGAAGGATTTTAAACAGAAGTGCTGTAGTTAATAAGAAATCCCAGGCAGTAATATTTGTATGAAGTAGCAGGCTGAGGGTAACAGCATACTAAATATTTTTGCTTTGTCTTACCACTGTGACTGTAATCCCTGGTGTTTCCAATGAATAATTCTTACAGTTTGTTGACTATTTGCTAAGATACATTAAATTACTAGGTCCTGGATTGGTTCAGCTGGGCGGCTGGCCATGCTGAAGAAAGAGCTGGTGATCTCTGACACGGATCACTCATGGAAGGAACGCCAGCCTCCTCAGAAGGTCATCGAGGAAAGAGCAAGGACTGAAGGGAAGGTGAACAAAGAAGATCACTGACTGTGCCCAAGCTACTCAATAAAAGGCCAAAGCCAGGTGGCATAGACTGGGTTGTGCACACCCAGTGCGCAACTGGGTATAACTGGGTGTATAAGTTTGGGGATAACTGTAGAGTTACACAGCACTTTTTTGTCTCTTTTTTGGGCATCATAGGGTGCCCTCATGGCCTCACAATATCATGACTATTTTTGTGTGCACTGTTTTTCTGTTCAAAGATTCTGAAAAAAATAGGAGGATTTTGTAGCTGACAGTTACCAGAATGTTTCTGTCACATGATATTAAAGGTATGTGTTACAAGTATGGATGTGGCTTGTGGACATACAGGAGTGTTTCACGGAGCAACACCCATAGCGTTTAAAGACTTGTGACACCCTGTTCACAAATACATATGGTAACCCACACCTCGAGATGCCTTGTACAGTGAACAGAAAGTACATTACATATTTCAGCCTGATGTGAAGGAGAGGCTGCTTAATTCAGAAAGAAGCATCGAGGACAGAGGTATTTATTTTTTTCAGATTTAGACATTTTCCTGGGGGGGCTAAGTACAGGTAGCTTGATGAAACTGGATTCTTCAGACTGAAACAGCTTTTGGGATGGAGTTACTCAATATGATTCTTTGAGAATGAACCCTTGATTCATTTTTGTTCCTCTAAAAATGACTGAATAGTTAGTTTCACCTGCCTGATAAAAACAAGAAATGCAATTTAAAACACTCTTTCGTACATAAAAACAGCCCATGGCATGAGACTAATTTGTGAAGTCGCAGGCATGGGGAGGAGACAGGTTGCAAGATTTTAACTTGGCCAGAATGGCCTCTGGGCACACATAAAGTTCTGTGATTTACTTCAGTGATTACAGAGCAGAAGCCTGCAGCCTTACAAGTGTTCAGCTGGACTGCCAAGGGAACGTTTGTTTGTGCTTAAGTACCAAATTGGGTTTAGGCTGCAGTTTTCTGGCCAATGTAAATTTTGTGGATGTGACTACGGTTGCACAGAGAGTCTGTCACAGAGACCCGATTCCCTTCCTAGAGGCATAATTACTGGGCTGTATCTTATTCGTCTCCAAACCCACCGAAATCACGTGAATCTCTTTTTGTGTTAGACATTGTCGTGTTAGACAATTACAAGCAACGAAGTCAGTATGGTTTAAGCAATTATTGCACGTTCTGCTGAATGTTGGTAATGCTGAAGTGAAAGAGCTGGTACAATGGGCACATTCAGAGTCTATGAAAGAAGCTGGTGACATGTCATTGCGGCCTTTTTACTTATCGTTGGCTTGGACTGGCAGCACAGGCACACATCACAGCTGAAAGAGTGGTAAGACGCAGTTGTCAACACGAACAATTTCTTAACATGTTGTAGCTCAGCTGCTTCAAAGAGTTTCACAGTACATTAGGGCAAGGTTAGAAGCATTTAATGATATTTTGTCAAAATTACCACATCCCAAAATTTCAGAAAAATTCTCAATTTGTGGATGTACAAGCAGGTGAAATAAAATACTAGGAAATCCTATGAAGGTATTAATATTTTTCATACGACTATTTTATTAGCTAGGTGCTGGCAAGGCATAACAGGCTAGAAGTGGACCTTTTGGTAAATTTATAATTCCCCAGGTATTTCGGGAAGATTACCATGACTTCTAACAAACTATATTTTCTCTTATTCAGGTCCCCACTAACGCATGCATTTTGTTTCAAGCAGTGCACACTCGAGGTCACGTGTTAGTAAAATTCGATCTATTACGTAGGACTGTGTTTAAGGAATTCCAGCTTTTTAGCTATTATCTTACTCTGTAACAGAGTAAGGGACAGAAAGTGATTCATGATTATGGAAATAGTCTATTTATTTGGGGGGGGGAGGTTACACATTTCTCCAAATTTCCCTGGACAGTCTGGAAGAATTAAAGAATTTGCTTTGACCATGTACAGTTCTCCTTCAAAACTGTATTTTTAAACCTCTGTGTGCCTAGAGACCTCCATTATACCATCGTTATTAACAATTATACTACTGAATGGGTTTTTTAGAATTAGTTAAAAAACAAGAGGAATTAGAAAGGAGGGGGGGAAATCTCTGCACAGAGCCATTCTTTGTGTAGTATAATTCTGTAATTGAAAAATATTGGTCAAATTTTGCTTTACAGTGACTGAAAACTGGAATGTATCTATGGATTTTGGAAATAAATTCTTTGTAAGATCTTAAGCCAGAGATCATTAATATTAATCTAAAGACTTCAGCATGAATTACTTGGAGGAAGTGCAAAACTTGATGTGTTGCACCTGCTTTTCTTTCCATTGTTTTAGTATAACTCGTTTAATACCAATTTAAAGGTAGGAGGTGGAAGGTAGTGGATGTTAGAGATTTTCAGAAGTTGTTTGATTTTTCTCAACAGCGGCTGTCTCGGTGAATACAAAATACTCTGTGATCTGGGTTGTACCTGAACATCAATTACATCATGTCACATTTGGTTTGCTTCATTAAGGAAGATGGCAAAAGTAAGTAACTATGTTCTTCTCTTACAAACCTGAATCAAATATTTCCTTGTAATTACAATGCATCTGACACAGGTCTGAGTGGAAGGAAGGATAACAATTTGCATATTTTAATGAGGTGGTTAGGGACCCCTCTGAGAGTAAGACCCTGGTCCAGGTCAGCCAGCAAAAATAGAAAGGAGAAAAATAAGTGAAAAAGCAGTTCACAACAAAATGAAATTTCTCTCATTATCATTTAAAGTTGTCTTCATGTGTGTCTGTAGGGGAGAGGTCAGCTTGGGAATGAAGGAGGGAATGGAACAAATATGCCTCACTAAGGACCAAATGACAATTTTCTTTCTCTTAGTAAAAGGAGCAATTGTAATATGTTGTAATATGTTTATGAAGAAGGCTAGGGAATAGCCCACATAGCATATCCCCATTACAAAACACCACGTGTCCTTTTACCAGCAGCACTGCGGACAGTAGGTATATCTAGCGGTTGTCCTCAAAGATGAACTGTGTATGAGGAGTACTTAATAACTACGACACACTGACAGTGAAGGTAAGAGAGCAGCAAAGGGTTTTCAGCAAAATTAAGATTTCTCAGTTGAAACAGCTGCAGTGGTGGGGCTCATATAAGGATCAAGGGTGAGCTGAAAGTTTTCGCCTTTCCTGAGCTTACTAGGATGGCAAATGTAAAACGGAAATAGGAATTTTTGTGTGTGGGACCAGCTACAAATTCCACTGTCCCACAGTATTGCCGAGAGGACAGCAACCTTGTGAAAGACCTCCACATTAACTGTGGTTACTGTGCGAGCATGTCTGTGTTGAAATTCTTCTCAGTATCATGTGTTTTCAGTTGAGTTTTGCATTAATCAGACCATGACAACAGCAAGAGATGAGGGCAGGCGAATGCTAGTTTGAACTGGGTAGGTTTTTGCAAAAATTGTCGCTTTGGTCCATCGCTTCTCACAGGAGACAGGAGAACAAGTGTTTTCTGCGTGAATAGGCCATGGAAGCAGCCTCTGAGTGTTGCAGGATCCTGAGTCTCAAAAAGATTGGGGTGATACAATTCTCTGCAGAAAGGATTTGCCTCCCCTGTTGACACCCCTCCTAGTCGCAGAAGCCAAGTGCGTCTGCTTGTGCAGAATATCTTTGTGGAAGCCCTAGTGAAGCCTCGCCCACTGAAGGGATAGGGATTGTCTCCCCACCCCACCTTCTGCTAGAAGGTAGCATTTAGGTCTGTTTATGAGCCATGAGGCAGAGCAAAAATTCGCAAGTGTATCAGTGTGTGGTCTCCTAATCACAAAGGCTCCTGAGTTATTATAAAATGCACTATGTTTTCAGTCTTTAGGGTCTCCACTCATTCTTGCAGTCAGAGAAGAAGTACTTTGTGATCATATTTTGCCACTGATTGGTTTTAAAAGATGGAGTGGATCCTCAAAAGCTGTGTGTTTAAGAAGTGATGTCAGCAGGGCAAGCAGTTTCAACCTTGCTTTCCACATTAACTGGTGAAACCACTTCACATCATTAGGAAAAACAGAAAGAATAACTCTTGACTGCATACGCTGAACTGGTAAAATCTTCTGGAAAAAGGCAGGGAGGCTTTGAATTCCATAGAACAGCAATGTGGAAGTGTTGATATTTTGGCAAATTTTCTTTTGGACTTGCAATTGCACATAAATACCTGGTGAAAAGCAAGTATTGCAGCTCAGCATCCAGCTTTCCTGTGAGATATATTTCGTTGTATAGATGATACACTTGAGAGAAGCAAAACTGTTTGCCTCAAAAATGTGCTGTTACAGCAAAAGTAACAATAATACATTCTGTGGCAGAAGGAGACAAGTGAGATCAGGGTGCCATTGTGTCAGCCATGGCAGAAGTATAGAGCATTGGGTCTGGCCCCAAACATCTATGATTGAAATAGGATTGATTACACGCTAAGCTGGCAATGTATCTTTAACAATTTAACCTATCTGTATGTATGACCAGCTGACAATTTTTGTTCTTCCTTGCCTCCCCCTGGTAAAGGTGGGAAATTTTATCCTCCCTGTGTTCATCCATACCTGGTTATGACCTTTGTGAGATCAGAAGTCAGTGGCAAAGCAGGAACCATAGCCTTGGTCTCCAAAGGATAGTGCCCATACTGTGGGACCTTTCCTCTGTGTGTATGTGCCCATTTACAGCTTGGAACTGAAGCAAAATTTATAGGGTTCATCCCTGGACAACATGAAATGATCAAATGAGCTGAAAAGCAGGATCCTAGTTAGCTGAAACAGCAGTATCACGAGGGTGCACATAGTGTGCTCTGGTTTGCTCTTGCAGTAATGTAAAAGTATCACAAAGAGAATTGTACTGCTGGTGAAGTTATCACCTTCTTGTCTCCCCCTCCCGCAAAGACCTTGTTCCTTTTTGTTGTGCTACAAATAAATAGTGGACTGGCTCACCAGATTAGCAAAGTGATACTCAGTTCTAGGCAGGCTGCTCTGTTTCATTTTTACTTGGTAGAGCTGGAAGCTGTTGCTTTCTTGTTCATCAGCCTGTTGTGAAATGAGTTTGCATCATTTTCAGTGCACAGATTTTGATGTCGCAAAGATCATCCCTGTAGATTATACACACCCATGGATCACCAAATGTCTTCTGTATGTATCTAATCCCTTCCTGTCTTGCCAAGTTGCGCTTGCGTTCAGTTCCATTTCAGGACAGAGCTGCACGAGGTCTGAGTAGTTATCTCAGTATGTTATGATGGCAAATGCCTTCACGTCTGCAGTGCTTTTACACAGGCAATGTTGCAGCACTGCCAAGACTTCTTCAAGCTTTTCCAGCACTCCCCTGGGTATTTGCAGTAGTGCTAGCCAAAGCATGCTTTTAATAGCATATTTCCACATTAACTTTTTCTTGTACAGTTTTGTTGGGAATAGTATGAAGAGAAGAAATTTTTGACCAACTGATCTTTGCCAGCAAAATACATACTGTAAATCTGTCTTCATCTACAGGAATCATAAATTAAATGTAACCTTTTGAATATAGAGTAGGTAATGGCTTGTGTAGCTTTTTAAAACAGTGGCAAGACATTTAGTGTGTTCATACAGGTTTTACTGTGGTGCACAAAGCACACCCCTGTTTTCAGATTTCTCCAGTTTCAAAGTACAGGCCTTTAGTTTTGTTTCATTGCTTTACCTCTCTGCTCCACCAAAACCAATATCAAACCTCACACTCCCAAATAAGCAAAGAGAAATCCAGGGGAAAGCCCTCAACAAACTACCTTTTCAGATTTTTCTCTTAAGCAAAGACTGCAGATTTTCAGTGATGGCAGCCTTCGCTCTAGAAGACGGGCTAAGCAAAAAAAGTGAATAATTGTTTAACCCTAATACTGTGAAACTGCTGGAAGCAGAGATCTTAGCTTGCGTTTAACCTAAGCTGCTATTGGCGGAAGGCAGCATTCTAAGACATTTCTCCCTTATTTATTTACGAAACAGTAGTTTATATTGCACAACTTTCTTCAACTAAGTTAGTGACGCTCAACTTCAGAATATTTATGTCCAATGAATGATGTGGCAGCAGAGCAGTCTCCTGGCATTTCACCACTTCAGATGACGTATTTAGGAATGGGAGAGATACAGTTCAAAGAAAATGTGTTACCATAGCATAAGATCTAACATATGTTCTAAGATGGAATTTTAAAAAAGCCTGCATGCAAGGAGTTGCAAGAGATTCGCTCACTTGTTTATAGCAGGATGTTGCTTCAGTGTTATAATTTCCACATTGCACATTGCCTTCTTGGCTATACTTCTTCTGGTAGGAATTCCTAGCTCAGCTGAAAATTCCTGCCCACCTCCCCAGCTCCCTCTACCAGTAACAGCGTGGTTAATACCACTTGTGTAATTTGGGGAAAAATTAGTATCTGACCTGCTTGTTTTCACACTGTACCGTCACGATACCTCATCTTTAAGGCCCTCCTGTGAGGTGCTCTGTGGTAGGCATACATACATCTGAGGGACGTGGAATCGGATGTAAGTTCTTGGGATGGAAGACCAGACATCGGCGCTGCGCGAGGCTAGGAGGAGGTCACACCACCCTGCGTGCAGTGGCTATCCAGCAGGTGAGGTAGGACATCAGTTTATTCTGAGGGCATGAACTAAAGGCTGGAGAGACTGTTTGGGTCGTAACTGATGAAGTTCAAATCCTTGCGTTGTTTTGATTCTTATGTATTTCAATAAGCAGAGCACTTAAGAAGCTAAGAGCACTTCTGATAAAAATACTAGAGCAGATCAGCACATTCAGATGATACCTGGCTCAGCATCTGTCTGAGCTAAAGCTATAGAAAGATAATCTACTGGGGCAAATTGGAAATTCCTTGTGACAGAATGGTTTTCATTAGAAAAGGCCAGCTAGTCACAAACAAAACTGTACTCCCCCTTCTCCCCTAAGTAACGTGTCAGTATTAATATAAACCTTCACTGGGACGAATGCTTGCCTACAGGATATAATTTTGTTCCAAAATAACAGGCCAAGGATAAAAAACCTTATGGTTGGCAGATTTTATGGTTTCATGCCTCATGGACTGAATCTCAGAACTGTTTATTAGCTGGTTCTGTTTTCCACTCTACAATAAATGAGTAGGAGCTGGTTTTTGTGTAAGATCTTGTATTTAGACACCCTAAGTGGAATGCAACCTTACGGTAGTATATGGTGTTCTAATGTGAAGGAAAATTAATGCTGTGTTTTGAGAAACCAAAGCTTTCTCTGTGCAAGGTGTTTTATAGAGGCAGATCCCCAGAAAAGCCATGTGACCCCACTTACCATATTTGTGAAGACCAGGATTTAAGAAGATGAGACAGACAAAACATATATAGAGGCTGATGAAGGCAAGAGTCTTTCCATATGATTTTTTCTTTTCATTTTCTCTGTGACATGCAATACTGTTTCCCCTAACATCTTCACAGAAAATGAAGTAAGTATGGACTATGAGGTGAGGAAAATGAGGAAAGTGGACTCTGGGGTGGGTTGAAAACTGGTTGAACTGATGAGCTCAGAGGTTTGTGAGCAGAGACACAGCTCAGCTGGAGGCCAGTCACTAGTGCTATATCCTAGAAATCAATCCTGCAGCCAGCATTTCTTATCATCCCTAATGACCTGGATGATGGGACAGAGCATAACCTCAGCGAGACTGCAGACGACAAAAAACTGGGGGGAGTGGCTGATACACCTGAAGATTACAGAATCACAGAATCACAGAATAGTAGGGGTTGGAAGGGACCACTGTGGGTCATCTAGTCCAACCCTCCTGCCGAAGCAGGGTCACCTACAGCAAGC
>Ga0065711_1029270_pt1 | contig 36888 bp, 25 predicted proteins | sample Hoacrofraction12_FD_59098 | JGI IMG/M metagenome (GOLD analysis project Ga0065711, IMG submission 59098) | Hoatzin crop microbial communities from Cojedes, Venezuela - Epithelial fraction 12 v2 (version 2) | ecosystem: Host-associated > Birds > Digestive system > Esophagus > Crop | place... | reverse complement strand
TTTTTTTTTTTCTTTTTTTTTTTTTTTTTTTTTTTTTTTTTTTTTTTTTCTGAAGGTGCATGTACAATGTTTCAAGGTGCTGCTGACAGCTCTGGAAGAAGGCCTGTCTTTAGTGTGTGTGTGTGTGTGTGTGTGTATGTGACATCTCATGTAGTCCCTTACATCAAACTGAAGCCAGCGTAAACACGGTAGCAGCATTTTACACAATCTGTGAACTGAGATAGAAGGCTACAGTACAGAATATGCAGGGCGGTCAGGAATTGGCTACATTACATGCAGTTGCCATGCAAGGGTCTGTCCCTTCCTCGACATGTATACAACGTATATTCAGCTGTAGGGGCTACTGTACCTTAGGGTCAGGAAGCAATTCAGCTGTTATTGGCCCCTCTCTGCATTAACCTTGGGATGTAGATACATTTTTAGCAGAAAGTGGACTGGGGGAACTCCTTGCATGTGGAGTGCAAAGCATCCAGAAAGCCTTCAAACCACTGTTGACTTGGTTGGATTGAATTTACTGTGATTACTCTAGTCCGTGCCTATTTTTCTTCTTCCAGCCATGCTTGATCAGGCACCATCTTGGTGAATTCCAGACAACAAGAAAGGCAGAAGGCAGAAGGGATAGTTTGCTGCTATTTTTTTTTCTTTTTTCCTAAAAAGAAAATTGAAGTATCTTGAATCTACAACAGCTTGATGATTGGTCCAGATGCACATACATGAGCATCAGTGTTATTTTCACTGAGAACAGAGCTATCATGTTGCTTTGGTTGTGGGTGGAAGATGAACAGAGAGTCCCTTTGACGTGAAGCTCTGATTTGTGACTGTGTCTGGAAGCACTGGACGCTGAAGGAGTTGCCACCAATGCACTGGGACTGGTTGCCCCTGCCATGGCTGGGATTACTTTGCGGCAACATGCTGTTGCTCAGTGCAAGAGCAAGGCACTTCCAAGAAGATAAGATAGCCTTGTGTGGGGATGTGTAGGTCACAATCGCTTTCTCTAATTCTTCTCACTGCTGCCTCTGATTATACTCCTGTAACTCATGGTAAACATCTAGGTATGACAGCCTAAAGATACTAACATTTCCAAGTTAGAGTCAGAACCCTTTTTCAAGTTTAGATACCTCTGAATGCCTTTATAGACACCTGGCAATGAGCCACTTCTCCTTTTCATGCAAAAACTTGGTGAAACTGGAAGTCCATCTATCTTCTACACTCTGGTTTAGGAGATCACAGAATCACAGAATCACAGAATCACAGAATGGTAGGTGTTGGAAGGGACCTCTGTGGGTCATCTAGTCCAACCCTCCTGCTGAAGCAGGGTCAAATGATGAAAGTTAATAAAATATTTCCTCTCTTTTCTACATCCAAGGCAAGCTGAGGTGCACAAAAATAATTGCATGCCAGTCCACCGCAGGAAGAAAAGTGTCTGGCATTGTGTCCCTGGATTGCAGACAGGCAGGAAAGCCAGAAAGTTTGTCGTCAGGATGCCTTGCACGTACTCGGGGGCTGCAGCTGAGATTTTTATGTTACACATACGTATTGCACAACTTCTGAAGAAAGGTCCTCCAGATGATGTAAACCAAGTGGGCGATACGTGCTAAGGACACCAATGTAAACTTACCTTTTTATGCCCGAGGAGCTGACTGGTCTAAACTGCCATCACAGAAGCTGTGTAAATTAGCTTGGACAGCGTGCTATGCCCTTCTGCTTCTCCAGAGCCAAACGGGGCTGTTTAAATAAGGCTTGTGAATCTCTACACTGCCCTGCATTCATGGCTGAGACTGCACTGAGAGACATATGCCTCATTTTCAAAATTGGCATAGGTTCCAAAACACAAGGGTGCTTTATAAAATTTTCTGGCTTCCTGATCTTCCTCTCCTCCTCGAACTTTCTTCCTGAGGCTTAGCTTCCCTGCTTCATCCCCAGCATCGCGCCTGAGCAAACACTCTGGTTACATCTACGTGGGCAAGTGAAGGCGTCTTCCCCCAATGGCAGCTCTCTGATGAGGATCGAGCAGCCATTCCCCGTGGCCCAAATGATGTGACAGCACTTTAGCTGGCGTGCACACACCAAAATACATTGCTTCTCCTGTCAGAGGAAAAGACGACAAGCTTATAACTTCAGGAAAAAGGGATCTAAGGGAGATAAGAGTGTGAAAGACATTACTGCAGTTCTATATTTGGAATCGGTTACGTATGTGTGTGGTAACCCAAATGATGGGTGGACTGCACTTTCCCATTACCATAATTACATTTCCTTTCATAGCTAGGGTTGGGGACTCATCCAGACATTGCAGAACACATCAGTAGATTTAGTGTGGCTTACTTGGTCTCCATTTATCAGACTATGTCCCAATTATGTTACATTTAGGAAACAGAATAATTTTCTGGTTATAGCACACGAAATTTGTGGCATTCTAATCCTAGTCATCCTGCTGCATGACCTTGGAGAAGTTGTTTTACTTCTCTTTGATGGTAAAAAATCAACTTGCCCCATGGATGGATTTTAATACCATGCCAAGTTTAAAAAAAATCTGAAGCTAAAGTTAGCCTTCTAAGTCCATATTTAGGGGCTAAATGGGGTGATTTGTTTTCCACAATCCTCAGCACCCAGTAACTGTCTCCCACCAAAGCCAGCTGGAGATTTTGGGTGTTAGCAGTCTGAAAGATGAAGCAAAAGAAGAGTGAAAGCAGCTGCTTGTGTGCACGTGAAGAGAAGCTCAGTGATGTGGTGTGAGGCAGGGACAGCAGTCTCTCTTTCCTGGGTTGTTGTCACAGTGACAGCAGTGGCGAGATGTGGGTGGGGATTAATCTCGCTAATTTTACCATCTAAAAGTGGGATGTCTGCCTTAGGCTGGTTGTTCAAGATCTCTTTAGTGGACCCCTTGGTTCAGTGGATCCAGAGCAGCTCTCAGCGGCGACAGATGAGCATCCCCCAATGTGTCATCCTGCCCATCTGGCGGGAGGTGGGATGCGTTACCCTCCAGAGACGCTCAGCTCTGTCCGTGAGCGTCTAGGAGTCTATGAGTAAAGTGCTTCATAAATGCTTAGACAGCTTGCTCGGGCTCTGCTGACTGTAAAGTCCGTGGGTGACTCCTGGTGCACTGAGTCCAAGAGTGTTGCAGAGCTGCTCGTAGCTGTGGCAAAGGGCACAGACCAGAGGAGTTTGACTGCGAAAGTTATGAACAAGTGAAAGTGGGGAGAAATAGTTGAGTCTTGTGAGGAAAAGGAAATATAAACTTGACTGTAGTCATTGAAAACCTATTCTGTGTTGATGGCATGGTTTGTTTCCACTGGAGAGCTTTGTTCTCCTGGGCACTGTTTGAGGAAGAAGATTAATTTTCCCACGGGAGAAATAAGCTTTGAATAAGTCAGCTGAAATGGATTGTTCTTATGTGCACTGCACATCTATAGGAGAAACAGAAGACGTTTACATGCTCCCTGAGGAGGAACTATGACAAGCAGACAATTAACCAATTCCCCTGGATCCCCAGATTTAAAGAACCACGTAATGGCTTAATTGAGTTGAGTTGCTGAGAGTGCGGCACTGTGCTGAGGTTCGTGCTGTGAAGTGCGCGATTCCCAGAGGCATCCATCAGCTTTTAAAGAATTGACTTTCCATGCTAATTGACCCAGATGTGCTTGATTTTACCTCACAATCTCCACTTCATTCAATTACTGGTAAAGAGGAGGGAATCAGAAAAAAGGACTCTATTTGTCTCATGTACTATATTAAAAGGAAGCTTTCCTAAAGCAACATTTTGTAGTGCAGAACAAATTGTTCAACATGAACTGGAGCGGCATTTATTCCACTTTTTTTTTTTTTTCCCAAATGACCGAGCATGTATTTTGTAAGGACTAGAGAATATTCGTTAAGCCACTCTTGGCAAAGGGAGCATAGGCATCATCACCAGCAGAATGGGGGCGGTACAGACAGATGGACGGTGTCTGACCTGTCTGACCAGGCAGGGCTGAGCAGCACAGCATGAGGGCTGAGCGCTCACATGGCTTGGTGGAGTGCTGGCTTGCCCGAACAATTGGTGATGAAGAAAAGATCACAATTTAACAATTTTTTGTCTTCAAGAAGGAAAAGAGCCAAGTTTGAGGAACAGGCTTTGCAATGTGAACGAGCAGCTGAACTCTTCCATGTACCAGGCCAGTAGGCAGCTCATTTTGGCAAGCTATGGTCACCTTTTATGTGTGTGTAAACATCCCTAGAGCACACAGAGCAATTAGTGTAAGACGGAGGTTCCCAGTGCATTCTGTGTGTGTGCAGAACCCCAGGTTTCTGTTCCTTGTCATTTCACAAGCCTTGATTAATTTACAAATCCAGTATCTTTGTGTGATAGGAACTGAGTCCACCTCTCTAGCTACATTCCTGGAATACCACTGGAGGCTTTCTTCAGTGAGGAAGCTGCTCTCTATCTGGCTAGTGATTTCAAGCTTACCTTAAACAGCACCAGCAGGAGGCATGTCGAGGAGTGCCTGTAGGTTCGCATTTAAACAGGCTGTGCACCACTGAAATTAGCAGAGTTAATCTGAGTTTGCGCCATTGTTAGGGGAGCAGAATTTAGCCCCCGATGCTTGTGACTAGCCACATTTTGTACCAGCCAGTCGAGTTACGGAGCACTGCTGTGAAGTGGAGGTGTTCACGGAGTTTACTTCTTTGTTATAAGTTGTATGCCATATATGGTCAGTTGTGGGGGTTTTTGCTGCTGTTTTCTTTTTTGCCTTAGGAAGGCTTTCCTCCAAATTGCTGAATCATATTGCAACCATAGACCTGGTGATTTTTCAGAATTTGAATCATAGCTGAGCTCTCTGGATATCAAGCTGTGAAGCCACACATGGGCTCAGCAGTTTGGCAACCACCAAGCACAGCTTTGGCAGTGTCGTATTCACAGTCCAGATGTTGGATGGTTCAGCCACAGCATACAGCATGTTAGAACAGAACAACATGACTGAAAATTGCTTCCTAATTTAAATACCATAGTTTGTACTGATTTAACCGGGACATTAAGAACCAGACTGCTTTAGATCCATATCCCATCCTAGAAGAAAGTCTTACTTAACAGCCCCACATGCAGTGAGAAACCTCTTTTGGAGGCTTTGCACTTGCATTCTTCCTGCCGAGGTACCCTGTGAGAAGTTGTCCCAGTTAGGCCCACTTATGAAGTCAATTATAGATATATTCAGGATTAACAAAAAGCATCATAGTCCTGTGACACCAGAAACAAGAAGGTTAGGGTGGTACCTGAGATTTCTAAATGTAGTATGATCATGTTTTGTCTTAATGTTCTGCTTTGCCCTTACAAGCTTCAGTGATTAATGCCTTAGCAATAATTAGGGATGACAGAGAAAATCTCCGTTAAAGCAGGATTCTTCTTCGAAGCTGTGCTTCTGCAGACTCACTCAGTTGAGCTCTTTCCTGCATGTGCTAGATTTTAAATAATGTTCTGCATTCAAGCAGTTGTTTTGAACATGCTAAAGCTTTTTGCACGTGACAGGAGGGTGAGCAGAGTCTGAACAGTTCAATTCCTGTAACAACATTTCTTCATGAGTACAATACTTAGTCTGTGAAAACAGCTACTGTTGTTTTGTAGGGCTTTTAAAGAAAGATCTTTATTTTTTCATGGTGAGCACTAAATCTGGAAAGGAATAAGCGATGAATCACCTAGGCCAAATTACTTTCTTATGTCTGTAGAAAACATACTGACAAAATTTTGGGTGGGTTTTTTTTTTTTTTGAGAATGACTGTGAGACACATAGGAGAAATTTATTCATTGATTTGATCTAATTTATTTCAGCTAAATCCTAAAATTGAGACCTGGACAGAAAAGAAAATAGGGAACATGTACAAAAAGCACTTACAAAACACAAGAAAGTTCCTGTGAAATTGTGAATACTGAAGGTTCATCCTTCAGGCAGGACCAATGATTCCACTGTGCCTATTGTACTAAAACTGCACCTTGAAGGTAAGAGATCTGACAGTTTCCTACCGTTGTGAACCAGTTAAACTGAGCAGTTTTGTGGGAAGAAGTAGCGCTGGAGCTGAGGAGGAATTGTGCTGGAGTAGGAGATACCACATAGGTGAGCAGGAGGCAACTTTCTTGTGCCAGTCTCAGTGCTGAGCAGATAGACAGAAGGCTCAAAGGGGAATATTGTCCCAAAAAGAAGAAGGGATGTAGGGACAGGGAGAAGGGATGTTGGAAGAAAAAGGGCTGCTTGAGGTCCATGGCATGGAAAAGTGAATAGGTCTGTTGTCCTGGCACGGAAGAAGGCTCTTGAAAAGAAAACGAGAAGAATGGTAGAAAAATGTGACCGAACCAAGACAAATTTTTGTTTGCCTTGTTTTGTATTTCAGCAGCTGGGGCAAAACCGAGTTCCTTGGAGGAGAACACTTAACTGAGCAAAGCACCACAAGCCGTCAAAACAGAACAAAATGGCTGGAAGGAGAAAAAGACCCAGGCAAAGAATATCGTTAGAGAGTTCGGTGACAGCAAATTGAACTGTTTTGCAACATTTTTTTTTCCAAGGAATAGATATATGTAGTATTTAAAAATAGTAAGTTTTTGCAGTGTTCTATGTAATTTCCATTTTTCCAATACAATCAGCTACTTAAATGCTTACATGTTGCAAAGAACAGAAAGAATTTGAATGGAGCTTTTGATGAACCTTTTATTATTGGAAGTGAGAGCTAAAAGGAGGAACTATGAAAATTTATACCAGTGAAGGATTCATCTCACAGATTCATGAAGGTTCCTCAGTCTTCAGATGGGAGAAGGCTAGCTCAGGTAAGATTTCTAAGTTCAAGTCAGAATACTCCACCTTCAGTGGGTCTAAATGTAAAATCTATCAAAGCAGCTTTTAAGATGTGTGTTAACTGTTATTTCTGTCCTATCCAGGAGTCCAGCACAGAATGAATGAAATCTCTGAAGATAGTCTCAGTAGTTGAGTCACACATTATTGTGGATTGTGCATTTTTGACAGAAGTTCAGGTCAGAGACTGACGGGTACGTTGACAGTTTGCTTTGAATTTAATACTGTAAAATACAAATATTTTCTTTTGCACAGTCAAAAATAATGCTCCCAGGAAGAAGTCACATAAAAATGTATGTGGTAATTCTATGCAAATGAAATCTCTCCCACAAGTTTTATTAAAAGAATTGAAAAGTAACTAGAGGAAGCTTAAAAGCAGAGGGTTTTGTTTCTTGGGAACCAAAACAACTGTAATGGAAGCAGATGCTTACATGGAACACAGGACTTACCACTTCAACCATCCAAAGAGCAATGCAGCAAAAAGCTTGCTGTGTTCCTGGAATTGTGAGATACACATGGAATGCTTTTAAAGTTCGTAAATTAGTCAAAGACTTAGTCATACTGAGTGTAAAGAAATCTGAGAGCAAAGATCATCTCTGCCTAGATTCTGAGTTATTAAGTGTCTTAGATACGGTTAATCCTATCCTGGATTTTATTTCTACAGCATAATATTCTCATACTACAGATATTGGACATCTTGTCTCAAATGTTTTATAATACACAATTCCAGCAGATTTATGTGTGTGCTTACAGACAGATGACATCATGTTTTATCGTGTGAGGAGAAAATCTAACTGTTGTTATACAGACACCCTGTGTCATTTTATAGTGGGCAGGAAGGACAATGGTATTGTTCAAATGTGGAGTTCACAAAAAACAGGAACTGGTTACGTGGTGCGTGTCGAAATTTCAAGTCTTCACACATCTCTAGTGGAATCCCCAGGAGTACCCTCACTTCCTTTCAGCGCAGTGACTTGGGATATTGTACCAGGTGCAACATAGGATTTAGCAAGAAACTTTATTCTGTAAGTAATAATTGCCAGGTACTATCCAGATACCTCAATTTAAATACCATTTGAGGGGAGAAATCCGAGAATAATTTCTCATCTTAACTTCAAATTCTGAAGCCCGCAGTATGTTTGGAAGAAAACCATACATAGCTAAGGGATGGAGAATTACACAGAAGCCTTAGAAATATGTGAATTAACAGCCCCTGAATGAACAACCAAATTAACAAATTGGTTTTGTTACCTCAAGGCAAGAAACATACAGCATGTACTGAAAATGCTTAGCTGCAGAGTGGAATTGAAATGCAACAGGGTTCCAGGGTTCCTGCTATACTGGCAGGGAGGAGAGATAGTGCAAAGCTGGGAGGGGATAATTAGAACTCTTCAGTCTAGTGCATGATATATGAAGAAGGAAACATTTCTTAGGGGATATATTGTGTCAGTGGTTGCTATGTGTACCTACATATATATTTCTTGAAATGAGATAGTGGTTTCCTCACTGCTGGGATAGAGTACAGACCAATTATTCACCTATTTATCCCAGGATAACTGGGATCTTACTTATTTCTTCATTTCATTTTTGCTTTATAAAAACAAAATCTAAAGTAATTGGTTTGGGTTGCTTTCTTAAACCCCCATTTTAATTGATTTCTCCCCTCCATTACTAGAATAATAAGAGGTATAATTTTTAGCACTTGAATCTGAGAAAACCTTAGTTGTCGCAACCCCTCATAATGAGTCAGCGAGATCTTATCAAGCCTCTGGGTTTGTTTTCCTTGGTGCTTGGACTCACTAGAAAAAAGTTTTGAATAACAGTTCCATGCATTTCTTCAAAAATGGGATATAGATAAAGAACTCCATGAGTGACAAGTTTACATTTAGTGAGATCAGAGTCCCCGTACGACCGAGTGGAAAAATGATGGCTAGGAAAGGGAGAGGAACAAGGAAGGTTAAAGGAGTTGTGCGAGACAGGCATTAACTTTTCTAATCCACTGAGAAGGATGAGTGTATTTCCTGGATCTGTGTTCCCCCACCCATGTAGCCAGAAAATAAACTTCACAGATTAATTTCTAGGAGTATGGAATGGTTTCCAAAGAACGTTATTATCTGGGAAATAGATTCTCTTTTTCAAAGTACACATTCTGGCTGTACTAGACCTAAAGAACTTGCCTGGCAAGCACAAGATTTTCTTTTACATTGGTATTGCAAGAATTAGTTCAAGGATTTTTTTTTTCTATACTAGTCCTGTTTCTGTAGGCCCTGCAGAAAGATGGTTGTTGGCTGTTTTCCAGTATATTAATGGCAAAATAGCCTTTTCAAGAAAGTGAAATCAAGAGCTTTCTCCTGTCTCCCTGCTAGAATACTTGTCCCAAAGAAGAGGATATAACTTCAAAGGAAAATGAAATGCCAGATTGTAAGTAAATAATGAAAACACAGATAATAGTGTAGATGCTATAGCTCTTTGCTTAGCCTCTTCATCTCTCGGCAAAGCAGTGGTTTTCTCTCCGTTGTTTGTGACTTCTCAGTGGAAAAGCGTAGGAATTGTATTCTCTATTCTCTTTTAATGTCATCTGGCAATCACCTTCAGGACAGCATTCATTAATTACTCTATATATTTGAAAGCAGCAAATATTTAATCCATGGAGAAGACCTATAGTGCATGTTGTAGTGCAAAATCTCCTGGGTTGGCAGGGAAGTTGGTTTCCCGGATGGTATTTGTGAAAAGTTCTGAGCCATAGGTACAAATGAGCCAAAGAAGGAAATAGCATAAAATCTTCCATTTCTATTCAGAGAAGCTATTTATCTTTGTGCTGACTGTATCATTGTTGTGCATGTGCAGTGCGGCGGGTGAGTATCACGATCATGCATGGATGAGTAGCACCTTCGTGCTTTCTAGGCACGGATTTACCCTAGGGCCAAGAGGCTGTTGCCCATTCCCCCTCCCTTCTCCCCGTACCGCTGCCACAGGACCACTTACTGCTCAGATCATGTGAGCCTTGCACTGTTCTCCTACCTAATACCACTTGCAGCTGCATGCAGCCTTTCATGTCTGCTTCGGCTTGGAGTTGTGGGTCTGCTGGGAAATCCGGCCACGAGACACTTTAAGTAGCAGTTTGATCTTTGTCAGTGAGATCGGCTCAATTTAGACACGTACTGTTGAGAGGTCAAATCTGGACTGGAATATGTTAAGGGCTGTCAGAACACTGTAAGCGGGAAAGGCAGACATTGCAACCACCAAGTGTTTGATTCCAGCAGAGAGTCTTGTGAATGGGGATGTTTAATAGACCATGGAGAAGTTAAAAGGAAGGATTAGACAACTGGTGGGGTCAAGTGCTCTTAAGTAATCATAAATGCATAGGGTGGTGCTGTAATTAAAAATGCTCCTGCACTCAGTTGATTGGCCTCAGCATCGGAGCCATGCCTAGTACAGGCATAACTGCGGTTCCAAGGGGGTTCTGTAATTAGTCCGAATTATATGAAAGCTTTAAAACTTGTGCGTGGTGTTAAACTTAAAAAGGCAGGGTGGGAGAAAATACCCTAATTATTCAGACTCTTGAATAAACAAATTTAGCCAATCTGTAGTCTGAAGTGAAAGTGTTTGTGACAGCTGTCTGGAAAGCAAAGGTTTGCAAAAAAAAAGTTTCCATTCTTATTGTATCATGTTCAGAAGAGACTATTTTTAGTGAGTATTTTTATTAAACATGTTACCTGAAGAGTCTTAATAGTGTTTATCAGAAACACTTTGATACTAAATGTCTGCATAAGCAACTTTTGTTTTTTTTAAATAAAAGGACTTTTTTAACTGAAAAAAAATGTTTCTCTTGACTATTTTTACTATCTTTAGCAAACACACGAGAGTTATGCAACTCTATTAAATGCTTAGAATAATATTTCCAATGCACACTTTGCTTGTTAAATTAATGGAGTGTTTTCTTACACACCAGGCCAGAATCACATGATGAAATTTGAACTGATTGCTTTAGGCTTTCATTCTTTTTGATTACTTATTTGGATCAGGCATTTAGAAAGAAGATAAATCTAATATAAAAAATATTGGCCTTCTCCTTGAAAACACATTTTTAATCAACTGTGAGAGCTGCTGCTCTGTGCTTTGTGATATGTTGCTTGCTAAATTCAAGTTCAGATTTACTTATGTTCTTTAAGGGACAGCAAGTTGACAAATGCCCTCCTCACAGCATCGATGGAAATGTATGAGCCTGAGGTCTGTAAATGCTGAAGAGAAAGAAGAGGCAGGAAAGGGCTGCCTGCTAATAAAAAGATTATTCAGAATATGATACTTATGTGACCCAAAATAGCACTTCTGTTTCTCTCATATTGTATTTCTTGTATTTGGCACACAAATATTCAGCTGGGATCCCGGCTTCTTAATGACTCTTTTTACATGAAAAGAGAAGTGACCTTTCTTCCTTAAATGTCCTGGCCTCGCTTTCTCCTTACACAAATTTCAGTCATGTGGAGTGGAATAGCTTATCCTGCCACTCTAACAAAGGTTTTCAGGAAAATGAAGTTAGGACTGGATCTGGAGTGTATATGGAAACTGGTGGAGCTACAATGAAGCCTGCTGAGCAGCAATAAAACTAACATTGTACTACTAAGAATTTTTTTTGCAATGCTTTTTTAATACCTTTTTATACCAAAGGCAAACAGCCACTAACAAAACCAGAGACTGCCTGGGACCACAGGTGAAATGCCTCACAAGAACAGCAGGGGCTGGAAGGGATTGCGGGAGAAGGAGGTGGTGGGCTTGCCCTCCCGGAGTCTCTGCAGGCAGCATCTTCAGGTGTTTTGGACAAACATCTTCTAGGCCATAGGCACAGAGAGAAAGAGAAGGAGGTGCAGGTTTGGTAATGCTGGAGAACTTGACTGCCAGATGTCGGTAGTGACATTTCAGATATTTTAACATGAAGCTCTCGGGTGACTTGTGAAAATCTGGAATCCTGTCTCCATGCATGGATAATGAAGATCCATATTTCTTGTCAGTATAATGTTCAAAAAGCATTTGTTCCTATATTCTTTCCCTGAAAGGGATACGTTCTCTTAGTCCCATACATTTTGAGATTGGGCAAAGCATGAAAGCAAACTCATGAGGAGCTGTATTTCTGCCTGGTTCTTAGGAAGATAATAGGGAATCTCACAGGGGATAAATGTAAGCTGCTTTGTTACTTATTTTCTTAATGTTATTTTTTATGTTTTGCCCCTTCTGAACTGTGCAGGCAGGGAAGCCCAGAACTGCCTTTCCTCTTAAATTATTTTGCATGCCACTGAGAGCACACACTTCTGAGTTTGTACAGCATCAAGCACAGCAAGGCCTTGCTCCGTGACGGTAATTTCACTGGGAGGTGGCTGCTGGAGGCTGTGCCAGGCGGCAAGTGCCAGGAGCCGGAGGCAAACTGCCCAGGAAAGACTGTGCGTCGTGCCGCCTCGAGGCAAGCCTGCAAGCAAGGGTTAAAATGGCTGGACAGCTTGCCCACTAGAAAACAGGGTTTTTTTTTTTCCATAGTCACTTCCCAGTCTTGGATATGCAGTCTCCAGTTATTGGAGGGATTCAGAGCTGGCACGAACAGCTTCTTAAGTATTAGGCTGCCCTGTGTGCTTGGCACCAAATTCAGACAAGTTTGCGAACAGTTCAGATCTTCTGGAAGGTGGTTTTTTTTTCTTTGGGGGGGCAGGGGAGGGTTTTTTTGGTATTTCTTTCCATAAGAAAGTAGGTCTATTTTTAGGACTTGGCCCAAATTGTTGAACCCAGTGGTTTGAGTTTTACTGTTGTTTTTCCTCTCTTCAGTCAAAAAGAAGTGTCTCTGGCTGATCGGAGCTGAGCAATGTTGCTGCTTCTCTTAAAGGTATACTGGAGGAGATTTTGTGAGAGCACGAGTGTGTATGTGTGCATTCCATTTCCAGGAATAAAAGCGGTCTTTTCTTCCTCCAGATCTATCCTCTGTATGTCTCTGTTAAGACTGATTTTGTGAAACACTGTGAAGGGAGGCTGGCCTAAAATATGGCGTGTTACTAAAATGAGTTTTATATTAGAAGCTCATCTCTCCAGTCTCTTCTGTTTTCTTTCTTGCTGCAATTGTATGCCATTGTGTTTCAGCAGATGATGTTTGTCTTCAGCCCATATAGATACCAGAACACCCCATTTTTATCACCTGTGGAAAATCAGACAGCATAACAAACCGATGACCAGAGCAGTGATTGAGGCCAAATATCCCTGTGCCCTCTCTCCTTGGCTACAGTGCATATGTAGACCCTACATACCCAAGTTAGCTTCCTGATAAAGGCAATAGTGCTGCCTCTGCATGGTGCTGTGCTGCAGCTAATTAGCTTTTACTAGCTGTGCTGCTTCCAGGGCTGAAGGGATTAAGATTAACACGGAGAGATACCCCTCTCCATACTCTACACATAGTGTATGAATCGCCACTTGTTCTCCCTTTGTCTGACATAGTCTGTCCTGTGGCACAGGGCATCTGAGCAGGTGGGAAGGAACGTGCCTGGTACTGGCTGGTTTGGGAGCTTTCCAAAGAAATCGGGAAGGGCCATTTCTCCCAGTTTTGAAGGACCAAGGTGAGCAGCAGTCAGCCACTTCACTGTAGACTGTCCTGAGGTCATTTTTGCAAAGCATGGCTGGACACCTCTGCTCTGTGTTGTAATTATGGCTGCTTTCCTACAGGCTAGGAGTTTGGGTTGAAGAGGGGGAGGAGCCATCCTATAACTCTGGACTACGACATGTTGACCATTGAGGACAGAGTTAAAATCTGTTCCTGTCCTCAGGGTTTCCCTGTTGGCTACCCAGAGAGGCTCTGCACTCAGAGTTAGTCTCAGCAGCGCACAGGGTGGATGCGCTTGCCCATAGCCACCCCCTGCACAGTGCTTGGAGGTAGGAGCCCAGCACCACGGGGCTGGGTGCTGGCTCCTGAAACACCAGGCATCCCCCCAGTGCTGCCTCTGAATCACTTTCTGCATGTAGATTTTTGCTCCTACTAATGCGTATAGGCTTAAGGCTTTGCTTCCAGGACTGAAGGGCATCCAAAAGATCCCAGGCTATTTTTTTACACGTCTGAGTGCTCTCATCAAAACCACAATGAATTGCCAAATCATTTTCAATAGTTTCCCAATGTAAGTCTAGGCCCAGGTCTTAAATCCTATGGACAAAAAAGACATTCGTATGGAGTTTAGCATTTCCTGGGTCAGAAGTACTCTGGGTTCTTTCTGCCTCTGTCCCTGGCTTCTGGAAGTTCAGAAATGTGTGAAGCTCAAAACAAACCTTGTTTTCCCTTAATTTCCATTTTGCTTTCCTTAGACAGTTATGGCATTTGTTTCTTATACTATCTTGAATTTGATAGATATTCAAGCAACATTCGTTCTGTTGTTTTTAAAAAATTTTTTTCACCCTAACTTGCCTGCCAACAGCCTAATAATGCAATGTGCACCTAGCAAAGGATCTTAGATGAATTATTATATGCTAAATACATTTTTTCGAAGGAGTGGAGGTGTTAGCTTCAGTTTCCTAGGCAAATTCTCATACAAGTAATTACATTCTGCCTACTGCATTCCTCTGCCACTTCGATTGGATATGGTCATCTTCTTCAGTTTGTGCCCTACACTTCTGCATAGCATTATCGAGTACTGTTAAATGTTTGTTGTCCACCATCCCAGCAGCGACTTCACTGTAGAGGTACTGATTAAAGTAAGCCACTGGATGAGTAAAAATTAGTAGCATATTCTTGTGATGTTTACCATCGAATGCGCTTGTTTTAGTCCAAAACTTTCAGAGTAAGATGTGTTTTTAACCATGACTAGGCAGTACAATAACTTGTGACATAAATCAACAACACGATTAGCTATGGTTGCTTTCAAATGAGGAATCTTTGATGGTGACTTTGCTACAGCAGTATAAGATCACTGTGGGCCATCTGTACTGATACCTTCAAACTGTGACAACTTTTTTACAATGGAAGCTAACAAGTTATGTTGGTGGGTGAATTAGAGTGTGTTTGCTCTAAGTAGAGGAAGAAAATGAGCAGGACTATTCAGCCTACAGCAAAAATCTGGAGAGGGGGAGCTGAGGGCTGCTCCCTTGGTGCGCTCACAGTAGGTATGAGCTGTTCACAGTGGTTGAAACAGCCCAGTACATGACTGCTAGCTAATTCCAGGGAACTTTTCCACTGCTCCCTGATAATCACAGGATTTCACAGCTCTCTGCCAGAAGAGTCTTTTTCCCCCCGACATTTCAGCGCATTCATTCAGTAATGGCAGAATTGGGACCTGTGAAGCTAGTGTTAGAATGCTAATTTTAGCGTTTCTTTAACTTCACCATGTTACAGAAAAAAATATCTTTTAATTTGCATGGTTCTTTTTCTGGCAACTTTCAGCCTTTAACACATTCAGTGCAATGAACCAAAACCGCTGCTACTTGCTTTCCCTGAAATAATACCAGTTTACCTGATTTCACCCACCCAGACTATTCTACCCTGGCAGCTAGCTCTGTCTGTCACAGGGAGGGTTGCCAGGCCTGGTGAGCACGTAGATGCTCTTGGGCCAAGACTCCAGCTATGCTGCCTTCCAGGGCCACGTGCTGGCCAGCTGCAGGGGGACTGAGGTCAGCGCGGACCTGGGGAAGGCCACCCTCCGAAACCTGAAGTGTCATAACTTGGTGACAAAACTGCACCAAGTTCCTCACTTGGAGAAGGAGGAGGAGAGTTTTTGTGGGAAGGGAAGGAAGGCAAGGCAAGGCAAGGCAAGGCAAGGCAAGGCAAGGCAAGAACATTTTATTCTGGGGGCTGTAGTTATGGAGGAACTGCTGAATATGTCAATAATTTACAGCCCCAATGCAGGAAATTCAGCTAAACAAATCTAAATGTGATCTGACACAGATCCTGGAAAACTAGAACAAAGAAATATCTGTCCTTATTCTGTGATTTTCCTGAAGTGGAAATTTCTTTGGTATCTCTGAAACACAGTGGGCTGCGGTCACTTGGTTGAGCAGCGATGGCACAACTGGGAAGCAGTGAAAAACTCACGTTGGAGTGACAGCTGTAGCCTTTGATCTTGTCTGTATTCTCCTACCAATCCTCCAGTCTGTTTAATAGCTGGCTTGTTTTGTTTGATATCTGATGCCGTTACGTGCCCAGATTTACGTTTCATTGATGTAAATGGTTCTTGTTGCTCTATGCCGGGAAAGAAACAGTGGCAGCCCTTGGCTTGCACTTCTGTAACAGAGTCGAGCAAGGGAGGAAGGTGAGAGTGCCTTTGAGTAGAGGAAGGAAGGGACCCCAAGTCTGAACCATCCAAACTTTTAAAAGGAAACAGAATTTTGATGGGTTTTCACTAAAAAATTAATTGCCTCTAAATATTACAGTCTACTTGCTACCAGCTCAGCTGCCAGATGATGGATGCTTACAGATACTCCAGCCCTCCAGATTGTTTTCCTTTCTTCTTCGTCTTCTTTTTGTTTGTTCCTGAAGGAGATGCCAGAGCTCATATTGGCCTTCTCAGTACACTAAAGGCTCCAGAAACCAAGGTGAGCAACAGTTTTTGAACACAGAACTATGAGAGAGAATACTTTTCTTAAATGCATACTCAATTCAGAAACGTTTACGACTTTTTTACTTTATCTATTCAATTTATACATATTATCCATTCTGCTACTTTGAACTGAGCAGAACAAATGTTCTGCTAGTTGGAACATTTTCGTGTACTTAGATAATGCAGGAAAAACAAGGGAAAAATATCATAAAGAAATTTTTGTTTGTTTTCTTGAATTGCACCATAACTCTTACTCAGCAAACATTCTGAGTTTGTAAAGTTGCTAAGCTTCATCTAAATGTCTCCAGTTTTCTGATATTCCTTAAAAGATGTTTGCACTAATGGATTTCACAACTACATTGCTTCACAATTTCTTCGTGTCTCATAAATCAAATGTCTTTTCAATTTTTCTCAGTTGGGAGTTGTGCATTATAGAAACGTCCTGTAACAACCATTGTCTCTCACTTCACAAACACCTGGAAAGTGATACTATTTATTTTGTGAAGGAAGGTGATTTCTATCTAGAAGTCAAGAAAGAGGTCTCTTTTTTGTTGTTTTTTTTTTTGCATTTAGTGCTGCTGAATATTCACTTTTTTGAGGACCAAAAGTGTAAGTACTATTTTGTCCTTTATAGTGCTTATTTTTTCCTGGTGGGCTCAGCCTGTTTTGGTTAGGTTGTGTGTTTATATGCATACAGATGGATGCAGGTAGTCTCTCGGGAGATCTGAATTTAAGGAGGAATAAGTCCTGTACTCAGCAAGTTTTCTGGTTTCCTTTTCTGAGGAGACCTCTGGGAAGGAGGTCTTTAGACCCTCACTGTGCTCCTGAAAGCTCCCGAAGCTGTGAAGCCCACAGGCACGTCTGCCCACTGCAACAGGCCAGGAGGTTCCTCATTCCCTTGACGATGCACTGGGAGTGGAAATGTCAATAAAAATGTGTGCAGAAAGTAGTAGAATAAGCAGTTGTTTAACAGAATTATGTGACATAAATCTGTAAAGACCCCATTCCAACAAGGACACAGTGGCGTTGTGATCACCGTCGTGATTAGCAGAAAGAAGCACAAAGGTGTTCCTCCAGTGACGGGGGTAAGTTATAGCACTAGCTGGTCAGTGGGCATGAAGCACGTGCTGCTGCAGTGGGAGAGGGTACCCGGCTGTTGGCCAGCACTGTCAGGGTGCTGCAAACATCCCCAGCTGCGGAGGTCAGGCCTGGTGAAGGGATGTGAGGAGGTTGGAGATTGAGAGGGGATGCGGAGACAGGACCTCCGGGGGTGGCGGGCCAGCCCCACCAGGACACACTCTACCACGTGCTTCGTCCTTTGACAGTGATACAATGTGAGGGCAAAGGAAAATATAAATGTAGCTGCTTAACCAGCAAAAAATTGAGGACCACTTGACTGGAGCTCGAGAGGGGAAAGAGAGAGAAAGAGGGAGAGAAGTACCTTAAGAAGAGACATCTGTGAACATTTTCCCTGTCAGTAGAACATGTTACCTTTTGCCTTTTGAGAGAGAAAACATCAAACCCACAGGTTTCAGGAGCAAAGGAAAAGGCCACTTTTGGTTTCCCGGTCAGGCTTGTGTCTCCCATTCTGCACGTCCTGTCTGCTCAGCCTCCAGTCACCCCGCCGAGAACCAGAAAGGGCAGAGCATGGCCAGCAGACCACATTTCCTCCCATGGTGGCTTGCCATCTTCATGCTTGCTTGGTGTATGGCCATTGCTTAAGTCTGCTGAAGTGTTCCACATGCTTTCATAGAATAGTTTGCGTTGGAAGGGAGCTTTAGAGATCATCTAGCCTAATCCCCCTGCAGTAAGCAGGGACGTGTACCACTAGACCAAGTTGCTCAGGGCTTCATCCAACTTGGCCTTGAATGTTTCCAGGGATGGGGCCTTCACTACCTCTCTGGGCAACCCATTCCAGTGTTTCACCGCCTTCATTGCAAAAAATTTCTTCTTTATATCCAGTCCAAATCTACCTTCCCTTAGTTTAAAGCCAGTACTCCTTGTCCTGTCACAACGGGCCTTGATAAAAAGGTTTTACCCATCTTTCCTACACACCCCCTTTAAGTACTGGAAGGCCACAATGAGGTCTCCCCAGAGCCTTCTTTTCTCCAGGCTGAACAGTCCCAACTCTCTCAGCCTTTCCTCACAGGAGATGTGTTCCATCCCTCTGACCATTTTTGTGGCCCTCCTCTGGACTCGCTCAAACAGCTTCATGTCTTTCCTGTGCTGGGGGCTCCAGAGCTGGACACGGGACTCCAGGGGGGGTTTCACCAGAGCGGAGTAGAGGGGCAGAATCAGCTCCCTCGACCTGCTGGTCATGCTGTCATTTGTTTGGCAGCAATGGGCATTTCCCCTTTGTACAAAGAAGGGAAAGATTAACTTGACATTTTGAAAAAAATTAACAATTTCATCTAATAAATAAGGGGCCTGCAGCTGACTGGGACATTCACTTGTGCTGCCAGTCTCCCTACCTGCCACTTGTACACTGCTGTGCCCAACATTTAAATCACCTGCAGGGAAGAGAGGAGGAAGGGGATGTATGGAGTGACCTTGACTAATACCAGAAAAGAAAAAATTCTCCATGCTTCACTAAAAAGGGAGAAGAAAGAAAAGTCTATACAGTAAGACATGTTTTTTCTTCTACTACATTATAAAGGAGAATCTAGATAAACTTTAAATCAAATAGCAGGTCTGATTCTTAATGTAATTCAACTGTTTGAGAAGATTAGAGGCACCCTGCACATCAGGGCGCTGCATGCAACACTGATAGCTCAGTGGTTCTTCAGTCATCGATGGGGCTCTGCAGGGATTTGGCCCGGACATGCTCTGTTACACGGTGCCTTAAGACCTGCTGTTCCCCTGACATCTTCTGGGTGCACGCGAGTGTTTCAGAGGGAACGGTCTGTCTGCACACACACGTGGCTCACTGGGTGCGGCGAGATGGCTACTGGCTGAGCAGCGACCCTGAAGCTCTGCCGTGCTTCCCTTGCATTAGGCTCAGCTTTGGAGTGCCTGTTTGACTGACAGGTGTCATGGCACGATGGGGTGCAAGGCCAGCCCACTCTGCTCGCAGGAAGGGTTGCGTGGGACGTGCTAAGCACCGTTGCTACATGGATTTTTTTCAGGGTGAGAAGAGTGTTCTCCGGGCCCAAAAGGCCTACCATAGGACAATACCCCAATATCATTGTGCAAATTCACTCTTGTATAGGTGGATCAACAACATAGCTTCCTTCTGCTTTGCTGAGGTCTGTGCTTTTCAGTCCACAGGAGCCATCAGTTGCTTTCTGGCCCTGCTTTGACAGACGTTTAAAGACACATCTTGTAGTGGAGCCATTTTCCCAAGAGATTATTCCTTCTAAAATATGCTTCACTACAGTCTAAAAAAACCAGGTGAGCCAAGGTTGTGTTAGAAGTACTCACTATCAGATGAGACCTGAGAAAAGGAATTGACTTGATAATGGAATGAAAATCTTGTTTTTTTAAAAAAAGAAAACAGTTTACAAAATGGATGCTGGGGGGCGGGGAGGGAGGGGAGAATTAAGTTTAGAATTTAATTCCTCCACGCTCAACAGCCTCATTTACAGGAAGAATACAACAAATCTCTTCTTTTTGCAGCACAAGGGCTTTATACAGGTAAACATGTTGAGAATGTTGCCTGTAGTGTTTGCCCAGCTAGACCATAAAGAATTCCTGTGAGCGGGGGGGGGGAATCTAGTGCCGTTGCACAGCCCTGGTGATGTCTGCTTTCCTCCTGCCTCCATCTGCCCCGATGCCAGGGAGGGAGACCGCTGGAGTCGTACTATTCCTGTGAAGCCATCCAGCACATTTATTCTGAGTATAGACACAGTGGTCTTCCATTTTGCAATTACAGAAGCAAGAATATCCTGTCGAGCTTTCTCGCTTTCCTCCCTTCCCCACTGCCACCACTTGGTATGGCTGTAGGGAATATAAATGGAACAGGAAATTTGACTGCGTCCAGGATCAATGTCATTAAAGACACATCTTGTTTTAAAATCTAATTTTATATAACTGCTCTGTTATATAATATGCTTTTGTTTGTCGTCTTGATTTTTATCGAGGTAGTGTACATTCCCCTGGACCTTTTCATGAAGGAATGTTTATACCTGTGGGCAAGCGCTAATGGCAGTGAAAGGCTTGCATTCATGGGAACAGCATTTAGCAATTCATGGTTGCCAAGGTAAGCAGCAAAGGCATGCCCTCTGCCACTCCACTGCCTCTAAAAGAAACAGTCTCTAAGGTAACAGGCTAGCACCCCTTGAGGCCAAAAATCTTTAGCTTTTTAGACAGAAAAACACATTAAATAATACCAAGAAAAGCATTTTTTTGTCCAGGCATTTTTTCTTCACAACAGAAAAGGGGCTCAAATTGTTCTATTTTTGGTTCTGCGCAGGAATTTAATTCAGATGCTGCCCAGTGCTTTGTGCACTCAACACCCCTTTGACAGTTTAGTTTCAGGGGCACATAGGACTAATGAGCCAAGGCATGACTGCAGTTGGAGGCTGGCGTCTCCCAGGCCTGTGACTGTTGTTCAAATGAATAGAAAATTTCCCTGATTAGCTCGGAATTTCCAGCATTATCTGGATGGTTATTTGGCATGAGCCCTTTTTCCAGGATCAGTCAATGTGAGAGACTGAGTCACCTGAAGAAAAGGTCTGCAGAGGCAGCGCTTGCTAGATGCTTCTTGTGGTGGGACAGGACAACAGACTTCTCTTCTGGACTTTGTCTTGCTCTGCAACCACTTGCCAACCTCTTTTATCTCACTGTAGCAAAAGGGAGAAGTAGGCGAGTCATCTCATTTTCCCAGTGCCAGATTATAATTAGGAAATGAAACATACAGTAAAGGGCTGTTTTTAAAATTGAATTCTAACAAAAAGTGAAATGCAACATCTGGATCCCTTTCTGCTAATGTTGGTGCATCAGAGACTCATTGCACGCAGAAGACAACTCGCCTGTGTCATCTGCAGGACATTGATACGACGCTAACACCAGTACAGTTTGCTGGATGTGGTGAAAAGCAAAAGAAGCATTTCCTGGAATATTTTTTTGCTAAATGACTCAAGATATTACAATTGCTTGACAATTATAAAGTGACAATTCATGGACTGTAACTGAGTAATACAGGACACACTCGTTGTAATATGTCTTTTTGCATCTGGTGCAGTTCCTGCAGTTGTAACAAAGGTCTTAGAGCTCTTCAAGAGAGGGAAGATGCCTCCTGGAACCTTTTTACTACTTGTTCAACAGGCTTGATGCTGACATTAATATGTTTTTACGCAGTATAGAGGCATACTGCTAATCAGACCTTGCCGTATCTTCAGGTGTGCAACACATGCCTCACATTTCAGTGAATCTTTGGAACAAATGTCACACTGTTGAGCTGACTTATAACAATGGTGGGGGAATAACAGTTTGCCTGCTTTCAGTCTGATAGAAAGGCTACTGCCCTGATCGCATTCAAAGAAAGAATGCACATTGCTGACAATTCACTTCTTCGTTTACTTTCACTTCATGTTCTACAGACTCAAATAATTATGGAATAACTGTTGACTTTCTAATGGTTCAAAGCATAACAACACAAAGAACATTTAAAAAGGTCAAGAATTAGTTACATCATCTACCCCAGAAACACCCACAATATGACAACTTGTCGTTATGCAAAACATTCAAAGTCAAGGTCAAGCTAGGAAGTGTCCAGATACTCTTTTTGAGTTTAACACCTTGTCGTGTCCACATTTTAATGCAGTTCACACTGTTATGAAAGAGAAGTCCTGCTCCATTTGAGACACGGGTTGGCTGGGGCTCACTAGATAAGAAGCAGTTTGGATTTTTCATTGCACATCTTGCTCTTTATTCACATCTTGGATGCACAAATGGACTCAAATGTCACCAGGTAGGATGGGGACATGTAGCTGTCACAGCAAGTTGTGAGAAATGGCCTGTTTTCTGGGGCAGAGTCTGCAGGCACCTGAGCAGCCAATGCAAAACATCCTTATGCTGCCTCAGTTCTGGGAGTTCCACTAGCTTGTCAGAAGGCAATGGGCTCTTTCTGCTGTTTTGTAAGCTAAGCAGCCCCTTGCCTAAGTCCAATGGGACTGGATGTTGTAAGCAATAGCTTAGCGTGCCTGCTACCTGCCCACAGAACTGAGTCTGGCAGTCACAGCACTTCCAGCTGAAACATGACCAAACTGTGAAATGAGGCTGGTCAAGAAAGCAAAAGCATGGAGTCCTTAAGTTCTTGCATATTCTCAGGTACATCCCTATAGATTTGGCTGAAACTTTTTAGAACTGTTCCTCTTGAGGAAAACATATAATATGCAAAAGTTCAATATGATACACTTCTAACTAACAGAAAATAAGTTCTTGAAATGTGATGCTTCAGACAACAGTAGTAGTAGTGAGCAGTATTAGATTCATCTATGTACTAACAAATATTAAGAACTAGAGACTGAGTTGTAAAAACCAGCTTTTTAAAATTCTGGCTTCAGTTAACTTCCCTGAACTTAATGTTAATGTTTTTGTTGACTCCATAAAGCAAGTTAACATGAGAACTCTATCTATAGTATCTACACTCTGTATCTACAAGTCTAAAATATTATTTGATGTCTAAGCTATAATTATTAGCTGCGCAGTCTGAAGTCTTTTATTTTATTTTTTTTCCCAAAGAACCATTATGTTGTTACTGTGAAAAGAGAGAACCTTGGGAAAATTAAAGTAAAAACTGATTGCTCATATTTTGACAATGTGGTTTGTAAAGCCTGTCTGTCAACTGCTATAAAATACTTACATTCCCATGTTAGAAAGATGAAAATATGCAACTGTCATTTGCTTAACAGCTCTTAACTGCAGCTGGAAAATGTGTTAGTTTCATCTGATTTGATTACCATCACATTTGTCTTTCTCTCCAATCGGTATTTTTTGATCTGTACTTTTGCACCTCCTAAGGCACAGGGTACATGTGCATTTGTACAGCACTTATATTCCAATGTACACATAAACTGACATCTGAGGTGCTAATCCAAAATTCAACAAGGTCACTAGGAAGACTCCTAGCTAAGCATCAGTCTATCCCCCTGGAGCTCTGAGCAGGACTTTTCCTCATAATATATTCCCTAGATAGCAGTTGCTGCTACCAGAGGAGGTACAGGGACTGCGTTAACGAGTTTTTTTTTCTCACATTCAGGCTTTATTCAATCGTTTAGCAAAAAGTTGGCATTTCAAACAATCAGTGTTTTATATAGCAGATGGATATTGGAGTTTTTAGAATATTCTTCCTATAACATTTAAACTTTCCCAGTGCCCAAATATTTTTGTCCCATAATGTTGGCAACTTTACTTCAGTTTGTAGTTTCTTGTCAGACACACACTGGAGAGCTCAGACTCTTATCCAGACCTTATCTGAATAAGTCAAAGGTCTTGATACTGCAAAACTGGAGAGAAAGTGATTTGAATATAGACTTTCTCGACAGATTCCCAGTATTTCTGGTCCCAGTTGGCACTACCACAGCTTCAGCTTTTCTTGCCTGATGTTGATATTTATTTCCATGTCTATTCCAGATCTAGAAGCACAAAAGTAAAACATTTGTAAAAAAGACCAACCTAACATTTGAGGAAGCAAGGCAAGCTTTGGGCAGTACTGATTCTAAGAATCTGCAAAGATCTTTTATTTTGCTTGAACTACTTTGCCCACCCTCACCTCAGCATTTGCCAGGAAATCTCAAGATATTGAAACGCAGACCTCTTACACAAACACAGACAAATGTAGTGATGCCTCATAATGGTGAACTGTGTTATCAAGTATGAATTAATTGTTTTTGCTAGATAGTAGTAGATACTCATGAAGAGGGAAAGAAGTCCTCTCAGACCGATGTATTTATGGCTAGACTGAGGTCTAACTTCTGAAGTGTTTCTCTAAAAATGCTGGTATAAGCCATGTTTTTCGTCTCCTTCTGGCTTAAATAAATTCAATCCATTTACAGGTAAAATACTGTTTTTCTTTCAATCCCATGCTCATGGCAGAGGGGTTGGAACCAGATGATCTTCAAGGTCCCTTCCAACCCTTACCATTCTATGATTCATTCTATGATTCTATGTGTATGATAAGTAGAAGCTAGTAACCTTATCCTTGTGTGCTGCCACTTACCCCACCACAAATAATATGCCTTGTTGTTATAAATGATTTGCACCTTGTGGTGCTTTCCTGGCATATGGGCTTCTCAATATCTCCATCGTTTTCTACAGTAATGTCTTACTCCAACTGTGGCTGGTTTAGGGGTGGTGATATGTGAGCCAGGAAGAACTGTACCTTATTTTCAAACCAAGAAACAGCTCACTGACCTGACAGCTAAAACCACCAGCATCCTTTTACTTTTAAACTGAGGAAAAGTGATGGGAAGTCACTGAAAGAGAGTAAATGTGAACCGCTCCTAAATGCCAACCTGACTTTAAACAGTGTTTTGACAACACACAGAAAACTGACTATTTTGAGATTTACCGGATCTCTGCAGGAGCTGGTGCAAATACAATGAAAATTGTAGTGTTTACATAATCTATAAATAAAACAGTAAAGAAACCCAAGTCCCACCAGAATCACAAGTCAAAAAGGAGTAGAAATAAACAAGATCATTAATACAGAGATTGGTTGATTTTTTTTGCCTTGATAAATAATGAAGTCATTGATATACACATATCTGCAGATATGTATAAACATGCAAAACTCAGAGAAAAGGAAAATGTTTATCAAGGCCCATTTCCCAAAATACTACTTACGGGAAGCGGTCGAAGGTTTAACAGAAAGGAACCGATTTCTTGGATTTGTAACTAATGTTTTTAGGAGGGTGAGTTAGATCCTAGAAGGACACTAAGAACGTTTCCTAGAGGTAAAACTAATCATAAAATACAGCCTAATGCAGACAGAAACAGCCTGACACTATGTGTACAAAATTATCCACATCTAATTGGGCTTGCTTGTGCACTCATCCAAAACATAAAATCTCTAAAAAATGTGACCTTATAATTGTATATAATAGAAACAAAACTCTTGATAAATTGGGGTGGAAAAATAACAACCTCAAGTGTTTGAGGGGGCAGAGGGAATTATATACTATGGTTCTTAAACTTCCTCAGGATTATTTTTTGACAGCTCATCCAGAATGTAATGGAAATGCCTCTTTGTCATTTGGGTTCAGAGCAAAAGTCACTTTGGTTTCCTCAGAATCTACTACCTATAAAAAGTCAATATTTCCATTTCTAATCTTCAAAGTAAATGACAACTGATGGAGAGGTAATGCAGTAAGCTTGATTATCCTGATTTCCATAGATGCAGTGTTAACTAAAGTCTGTTTTTCTTGTAGACATATTAGTATCTTTATACTAATGATATAAAAATAATCTTTTTTTTTTTTGGTGAAATACACTGGTGAGGGAATCACCAGCCATACAGGTCTAGCAAGGTTTGCAAAATGAAGATAATTTTAGTAGAATTAAACAAGTCTGCTCTGGGATTTGAGGAAGCTGAAGTTAATGACCCAGAATCCTTAAGAGTTACTTGCACTTCCCACAACACTGGCAGAGAAGAACAAAAGTACATTTTAAAAGTTACACACACAATCCTGCTCCCCTGGTTTTCAACTGAGCTAACACTGAGTTGTATGGAATAATTTCCCCCTGTTTTAAACAGAGAGCACAATCACTGGCATTGGGGTAGCACTATGGTTTTGTTTACTTAGATGTTAGTTAAGGACTGTGGCCGCAGACTTTCTGTCACTGTTTTCTTGCAACCACTTATAGTAGATGGCTACGTGGATGAGTTAGGAATAAGGAAACTCCTTAAAGAGCTATCTAACCAAGTATCCCAGCTCATCCTTCTGCAGTGTCCCTGAGTACTCCTCGCTTTCTCAGCACTCCGGGCTCCTCGCGCTGTGCCACTCAGTTGGCACAGCTGAGTGTTGCCAACCCTCCGCGTCCAATGCAGTGTTGCCTCTGCGCTCCTGGCACATGTCTGCATCCATGTGAATGTGTCCATCCCGGGCTGGCAGAGCACAGTGCTTACCACATGCAGAGAGGCACATGTAGTTTTAACACCATACCAAGTGTGGGGATAGAAGTATCCTTGAGGGGTCATGTCATGGAAAAAGGTGGGTGGACACCCCTCAGTTGGGGGTCAGATGAGCATATCAACCTGATATCAAGAACTTGGTTGCACTGATATACAGTGTATGTTGGAATAAAATGTCTTAGGGAAGGTGTCAGAGGACCAGTGCTACACGAAACTAACCCAAAGGTTCCGTTCTTTTCAAAGAATAGGGGTTTTATAGTTGGTACAATGCAAAACAAATATGCATAAAGATATGGGATGCTTTTACAATGTCAATGAGAAAAAGAAAAGGTGAAAATTTAAGTTAATGTTAAGAGGAATGTAATTTGTAAGAAGGTAAGGTAAGGGAGTGAATTGTTTTACTCTGCGTGGCTCCTAGTTACAATAGTGAAGCATCTTTTAGCATGAGAGTTTGGAAGAGGCCAGTAAAAATTAGAAGATTAGAAAACATGACGTAGAGGAGAGGGTAGAGGAACTGGGCTTGTTTAGTCTAGAAAACAGAAGACTTAGAGAGGACATGTTAACCTAATCCTGCAATATCTAAAATGTTATAGAGAGGACAGTGTACATTTGCTTTCCTTTTCTCTTTGGGAACAGGACAAGAAGAGATCTACTTCATTTTTGGCAAAGAAGAATTTCAACTTTAGGTGAAAGTATCTAATAGTGTTATTGACATACTGGAACAGATGCTAATGAAGCTGTGGGTCACCCTTCATGCAAGGATTTCTAAGAGCAGTTGCAGACAAACTTCAGTCAGGCATGCACTGTGTGTTCTTAATACTGCTTCACTTCTGGAAGACAGGTTGAGGGCTCCCTTCTAGGCATTTCGGAAGACCTGCTTTTTCTACAGCTTAGGAGGACTTTAGCACAACATCTACTATCAAGCAGATTATGTGCAAAGTAAGTTACAGACTAGATTATTTAGGTACTTTGGGTTGTTTTGTGATTATTACACTGATCTTTTCCTTTCTACTTCATCTTTGTGAATGTTTGCATACGTACATATTTGAGTGTATTGAATTAAGTAATCAGAGGTATGCAGGTGAAGAACTTTTACCCAAGTTTTTTGACAGTGTAACTATTGCACATAAGAGTTTACATTTTAACCTCTGTTTATCTGGAACTTCAAAAGCCAGAAAGAAACAGAGTATATGGTAGTTATTTTGGTTTAAAATCTTAAGTCTTCAGCAATAAAAGCCTTGTATTATACGCCTTCATCTTCTTTTTATTACTTATTTGGATTTTGCCAGGGAACAGAAAATAGCTAAAAATCCTCTTCTTGTAAAAAGTTTCTAGCATTAAAATTATTCTAGCATCCATATGTATATGTGAGTTCACATGAAGTGACGGCAGTTATTTATTTCAGAAATTGAAATATTAACTGTATCTTTTTCTATACAACTTCCAGAACGAGAAGATTCTTCTGTGCTTCCTACTGGTATTATATGGTCAACTTCATGGAAGGCACACTGGTAAGGATTTGGAAAGGTGCATTTTGTTTTTCAGCTGATGGCTAGTGCTTGAGTTGGTTAGATAAGAGACATAGGTCCTGGAGGTGGCAGGCTGTACGTCAAGATTCACAGATTAGGCAGGATTTAAGTTTTGCAGAGATGCTTCATTTGCAGACTTTCATAAGAACTGACATAAAAGCACCTTTGTTTAGGCTAATGCCAACAGAGAAATATAAAAGATGATGACAAGCTCTCTAATTAGCTTGAATCATTTGGCCTAGGAAGCTTACAAAGTGCTTGCCAGGTTTTTTAAATCCTTATCAGTAAGTTTTCTAGTATCAGCAAGGGAAATTTAACCAATAAATAAGGATTTAGTTTTCTGGGCTTTATCAGCAAACACCTACTCCTGAGTAAGTGTTTAGGCTTTACACCTTAGCTGGTGATAAGTGACTTCCAAAAGCCCTATGTTTAACTGCCTGCTTCCGCTGGCATTGCAGTCAGGGGAGGCTTACCTTCGGTTGTAATGGGCCCTGTTCAAGGCTGATTTAAGGGCTGTCCAGAAACCTCTTCCTGGACAATGTTTCTCCAAATAATTTTTTTGCAAAAACCCCCAGTGGCTTTTTTATGAACTGTGCGCTTTCACCCAGATCAGGCAGATGTGGAAATCAATGGGACTGTTACCACTAACTTGGCTGAACGTAGAGTCAGGCCCCTGAAGGTTTTGGAAGTGTCAGGCCAAAACTAATGTGGCTGAGACAGCCGGAGGCTTGTCAGAGCATCGCTCCTGGGCTCCCAGTCCCCTCTCACCAAAGCAGGTAGCTAGCGGAAGCTAGCTCTTCAACTTGCTTGCACAGTAGGGACCAAGATTGGAATGACCCTACTGGGATAAAACAAAAACTACTGGCAGGAGGTCTATGTCACACCGAGTTCTAACCAACTCTTTTTTTTAGGATATGGAAAGAAGTTATTAAAAAAGCCCATTGCTTTTCATTTCTGTGTTGGTAAGAACAGACAGCTGCTCTCTCTTCTGAACTATCTAACCTTTTGGAAACTTTCAGGAATTATGCAGAGCCTTTCAGCAGATAGGAATGTGCTCATCTATCATTTGCGTGACGACTTATGACTAATCAGGAAGAAGGGTTGAGAGAGCTAGGGTTAGTTAGAAATGCCGGAGGCTGTGGATATGTCCACACTGTAACTTGGGTGCTCAGCCTGTTCTCAGGCTCCAGACCTCTATTCATTTTCTTCTGTGGATCCAGAATCCTGGGCTGTCCTTTGGAATAAATCTAGTCTTCCCTAAGATGAAATCCAGAAATCACTCTGGGGATAATTTATTCCCAGAAAACACTAGTTCAACTTGTTCAGTTCTATGCAGTTTTTCTGTGTTATTCTAGCAAACTCATGCTCTCAGGTACCATTACACACACTCATACCATGCCCCGTGGCATGCGTTAATTTGACATCATGCTGTAAAGACACTGATGCAGCAGGCTGAAATGTTCTGAAAGGTCACAACATGAAATAATTAGGTCATAGACCCAACGGGGACTTCCTATGGGCTCCAGAGGAGACAGCAGGTGAGTTGCTGCACAGTGTAGCCCTGAGCAATATGGACGCAAGTCGCCCAGTGCTACTTGGTATAGGATTGCTCCCTGGGGGGAAGCCTGTAGCAATGTGGTTGTAGCTGGTGCTGCACAGATAAAATAGAGAGTTCCTAAACCAGAAAAGAAGTAGAGATATTTTTAAGGATTTTCAGAAGAATGGGGAGGAGAAAAAATGTTTACAACCTGTTCAGACAATAAAAGGGATGGTGGATGAAAATAACACTAGTTGAATAAGAAGCTCATTCTACTTCTGCCAATACTTCATTGTAATATGCCTCAGCCAGGCCTCAAACAGTGATTTGCTCTACCATAATTCCTGCATTCAATTACCAGTGAAATACATTTATTGCTGGTGGTTAGCATCCAGCCTTTGAAATGGTGCACTAAGTGCCTCATTTTTATGTTACTTGGTCAGAAGAAGTCATAATTTAACTTTGTTTTGCAAGTATTCTGACAAACTGAAGAAGGCTTTTTATTTTGCTGTACAGAGGTGGGGTGAGTCCCTGTAGAATTTTTGGCATCCAAAACCCAAGAGTTAAATGCAGCATCTTTTCTCCTTGAGCAGGGTGATTAGCACTGAAGCCTCAGCCCTCCTTGTTTCCCCATGTCCCAGTTCCCTGGAGAGAGAAGAGGCAAACCAGCATCAGGCTTTGCTCCAGAGACGCTCTAGCAAGGATTGTGCCATTCTGCCAGGAAACAAGGAACAATGTTTCTTTCTGTTCTTGAACCTACTTTTCAGAAAAAGACAAGGACCTGGGAGATGAAAGATCTCGAACTCCAGACCTGCCATGCCCAGCACACTGCAGAGCCTCCTCAGCGCACCACCATCTAGGGTATGCCACCAACGATAGGAAGCAACCTCTCTCAGGCCTATGGGAAAATGGAAAATGAGCTACAAATGCGACAGTCTTTTTCAAGACTTTCTGCTTCCCAGAGAACCTTAACAATCCTGCCTCAGCACCAGCCAGTGTGCGCCGAGCAGTCTGGCCAGGAATCTTGACAGAAAAATAGGCAAGTACCATGTCAAATCTCTTCAGTCCCATGCTTGGCCTTCTAGCAACCTGTGTGGAAGTGATACACGGTGGCGGTCCATGAGAGCTCACTGGAGCAGCCATTTCCTCTGGAGGTACGGGTGTGCAGCAGCCTGTGTGTCCCAACCACGTAGTCTTGAAGTAACGGAGCTCGGAGAGATTTGGTGGGTGCACTGACTGTTTTATTGATCTCTCAGGCTTTCTTAGCAGTGGAGGTATAGGGAAGTGAAGGCTCTGTTGCACATGCGAAAGAAATCATACGCATGTATACTAAACTTTGAACCTGAGGCTATTAATCTAAACACTATGATGTCTAAAGGAAGAGCAGTGCAAAACAGAGGAGCGGTATTTTTGCATCATTGCACCGCTAGGGACAGCACATGAGAAGAGCCACAGCCTCAGGCTTCTTCTTGGTGCATTCCATCCACTTAATAGCTTGGATTTTTTTTTATATTGGGCAATATAAAAATGCTGGGACAGCAAAAAATGAAAAGCCTCAAACTATTCCGAAGGCTTGTGCAGTCTTAAAAATTTGAGTACTAAACTAAATAGTGTGCCTGGTAGTTCCCCTTAGCTGCGATAGACATCTATAGTTATGTTCACAATGGCTTTCATTAGCCATCACTTTACCTCCAAAGTAAAAAATCATCCATTTCCTCAAAGTCTGTTCTAAACTAATGATAATAAAAAATAGTTCTACAGGCACTCCCTGGTTTGGTTTTAATTGGACAAATCTTAATTTGTGTGCAGAATTTTATTTTAAAATGCTACAGTCCTTGTTCAGGAAGGCTTTTCTTACTCTTTGGGGAGCTAACTCCCTTGCAGAGTGCATTCATAAATACATACATATATTAGTCACACCAGAGATCTGTGAAGTGTATTTTATTTTAGTTTAGTTTGGTTTACTTAAGTTTAGTTTCGTTTGGTTTGTTGTGGTTTGGTTTATTTTGTTTTGTTTTGTTTTACTTTACCTGACTTCAGTTTGATTGTATTGTTCACTGCTCGTGCTTCTACATGCAAGTAGTTCCAAACTGAGCAAAATTGCTGAGATAGGTGTCTTGTCTGGAGAAGACAGGTAGAGTTAAAACATGCATGAGTTCATTCAATGAGTAGGGGAGGCTCTGCACTGCCACAGCTTTTCTTGTGCCCTCTTCCTCACCTGTCTTGAACATACACTGTGGCACATCCTGCAAGAGAATTCTCCATCCACCATTCCCTTGATATTGATACAATGCAGCTTCACCTCCACCCAGATTCTTCCTTTTCCTCAGTAACCATGAAAACACAACATCCATCTTTCCCTCTCTCTCACTATGTCTTTGGACTTTAAGCCAGGTAAGAGTATGAGCTATAAATTGAAGCGAAATATACAGCTGGGTAAATAAAGTGAGAGGAAAGGGAGAAAAAGGGAAGTGTGTTTCCTATCACAGAGTTTAAAAAACAGACTTGGCACACAGGGGGAAAAAATAAAGCAGGAAACAAGGTTCTACATATAAATTAAACTTTTTCACTCTGAACTTTTTAGATAGCCCAGGAGTAATAAGAACGTGTGTTTCTTGGACCGGTGAAGCAAGCATTCCAACACTAAATGGTTTCCTGTTCAACACGTTCAAAGCCAGAGACTGTTTTTGGGGGTTGGTTAGAAATATGTGTGAAGTATGCACTTTTACTTCACGCCAAATCAAATGTTTTTAATTTGCTCCTCCATCCCCTCCCCCACCAAAAAAAAAAAAAAAAGGAAATTCAATAATTAGCCTTCAGTTAATCTGCAAACATTCACACTTCCCAGTAAAGATACTTAAAAAAGAACTGGTCAATGTCATTCTGCACTGGCATTTGAGGCTGCTAAGCTGTAATGGGTAGATGCACACAAGAGCTCAAGAGCTTGGTCCCATGCAAAGACAGGGAAATGAATATTTGAGAGTGCGAAGTGTGTTACAGCATTTTCTCTCATTGGTGTCAAACCTGTAATTCACAAATTGTTGATCCATTTTCTTCTTCTACCACATCAGCCTCAAATGTTTTTTGGTACTGCATGTTCTTTGCAAATAGATCTTTAGGGTTTGGGGTTTTTTTTAAGGTTTACAAGGTTTGATTGCATGGCCAAAAGTGAAAATAACATACATGGGAAAAGAGCATGGAGCACCATATGCCATCGTTGCGCCAACATGAGGAGGTTTTCCAGTTCCTCACTAAAGCCACAGGGTACTTTCTGCAAAAAAATCACAAAAGAACACCTTTTTTTTTTTTTTTACAGCTAGTGGGCACTAGTTACATATAACTAACCTGGGCCTCAATTTATCCCTTTCAGTATAATTTCAGAAGTCTTACCAATTGCTGCTTCTAGTTACATTTTTTCTCCCAACTCCAAACAAACAGAAGCCATGTAAGTGGTAGCCAACTATTTTCTTTCAATATTTTTTCATTCTGGTGTTTTTGAGCAAACTTGGGATCTAAACACTGTTCTGTTTCAATATTTGAGGAATGCTATGTACTGAGTACAGTCCGACATGGTATGTTGTGAGACATTGGTCTTGTCTGTTGCTGTTATGCCACCTTGAATGAACTGAGCTGCATACTTTGTTTTGGTTCTTTCTGCCCAATTTTTACAAAAAAAAACATCAGCAGGCCCTTATTACCATATATTTTGGGGTTTTCATTTGAAGAAAATGCATCCTAGCAAGAGATCTGGATCTCCATTCTCACCTAAGTCAGTAAAATTCAGCCAGCGCTGATTTGTGCCAGACTAAGGAATGATTCTTTTGGCCCAGCCAACTATAGTACTCATTTCCAGAGGTACTGCTGAAGACAGAATGAACAAAGATAGTGTGACTTCATGAATACTAGATAGATTCCACTGATGACTCAGCCCTGGACTTCCACATACTTCAATATTGTATCATACTTGATATCCAGAGGTATTGCTGGGGGGGCGGAATGACCAATGAACGACAGGTTTCCTGGATCTGTCCCTCTTTGAAAGTCCAGCTTTCCCAGGGAGAGTGGTTGGATTTCAGTTTCTAGTGATTCTGTGGCAGCTGTTCAGTGAGGCTCTTCTGCCACCTCCCTGGCGCACTTAAATTCAGTTTCAGTTCAACCCCATGTTCACATTGGCTTCTGCCTTTCAGACTCTTCCTTCCCACAGGCCCATCCAAAATAAAAGCATCATGTTTATTTACTGTGTCTGAACCCTGAAACTTCCTTTCCCCTGACCTTCACCATTAATTCTTGAGTTACTGTTCTAGCTCCCTCACATCTAATACCATATTCCTATGTACCAGTTATTTTTCTGGTGTGTTAAATCAGTCATTAGCAAACTAATATGAATTCTTGAGAAGAGGAGTAGGTTAGCTATGTCCCATGGAAACTGCAGGGTCCAAACTTTCTGCAGCATTGTGTTGGCGAAACTACAGGCTCCCAGAAGTAATCAGTAGCAACAGGTTAAAACCCAAAGACATACACTCTGGTGTCATCAATATGTGTCTTGTACCTAATCTGTTCTTCTAAAATTGACTTTTGAAACACATCTTTTTGCCTGGGGCAAAGAAAAGTAAAAGACCTGCAAAATACTATGAAGGTACACATGGATTTTGTGAGTGAGTCATAACAGTTCCTTCCAGGTTCCCCACATGCACACTTTTGAGGAAAGACAGAACTAGAGCATCATAAAACACCAAATGAAAGACAGAGCATAGGACAAAAAGAGAGAGAAGGAAGGAAAAAAGAAAAAAGAAGAAAGAAAGAGAAAGACAGAAAGACAGAAGGAAAGAAGGAAGGAAAAACAGAAAGAAAGACAGGAAGATGGAAAGAAGGAAAGAAAGACAGAAAGAAAGAAAGACAGAAAGAAAGACAGAAAGAAAGAAAGACAGAAAGAAAGACAGAAAGACAGACAGACAGAAAGAAAGAAAGAAAGAAAGAAAGAAAGAAAGAAAGAAAGAAAGAAAGAAAGAAAGAAAGAAAGAAAGAAAGAAAGAAGAGGAAGAAAAAGAGGAAGAAGAAAAAGAAAGGAAGGAATGAAGGAAACAAAGAAAGATGGTTGCGAACAGAAATCCAACTAAATATGGAAAAGAAAGCCAATGCAAAAAAAATATTTCAGGGATAATTTATGGTAGTTTAAATCCCTATTTCTTTTTGCCAGGTAGAGAAATCTTAATCCTGTTACATGATCCTAACATCTTTCCAGCTGCTTCAGTGAATCATTGCCATTACCAATATGGGCAGAAATTTACTATATCGGCTTCCCAGACACTGAACACAGTGTTGGCAGAGCTGATAGATATTAACTGAGTGAGTCAGATAGGGCGTTCTTTTTTTATCTCCAAGGCATACAGCAGCAGCTTCAGCCATGTCGCCACTGCAGCTGCTGCCGAAACCTGGGCAGCCAACGTGAGAAGAGTGGGATTGCTGATCAGTGGTACCACAAGACTTGCATGGTAAGTGCAAGCTGTCCCAGTAGGTAATGAGACTATTATTGACAACCTGGAGTACTTCCTCGAGGTCACGTCAGTCATATTCAGGAATCTAGAAAATACCCCGATAAATAATTCTATAGCTGTCACTATAATGATGCATAGTTGCAGGCGTCATTATCTCAGTTGATAAGCTGTGTCTTGAAACTATCTTTTTCAGTCTCGCAATGATTCCAAGTATTCCTCACCAGAGCTTTGTACCTGTGACATTATTTGCTGTGGAGAATTTCACATTTTACTATTTTTTCTTGCTTGCTTCTAGCATACACCACTTTCAGATATAACTGCTTAAGCAAAGTGTTATTTGTTTTATGAAATCAAAGTTGATACATCTACTCTTTATATAATGGAAATAGGTTTTGTTCCTCAGCAGGAAAGACTCATTTTTTTTCTGCATCTCTGCTGAAGAAACAGCTAGGGCTGAAGGTGATTGTGATAGAACAAAACAAGCAATGCACTCTGCGCTCCGTAGAATCACGCCATGAAAGAAATATGAAGGTGCTCTGAAGCAGTCGCGTGTGCTGTGGAGTCATTATGTGATTGACTTCAGCCAAATGGCACCAGTGGATGAAGTAACAGCCAGAGGCTCATGTTGTTCTTCAAGAGACATCAGACTGTTTTATCTGATTTTTCCATTCTTCTCTGCTTTGAACGTTCCATCCTTTGAATCATTTAAGAAGTCCAAATTTCCAAACTAAATACTTGCTGATAAAGTCAGGCTCTGTTGATCTATAGCTAGGAAACTGCAGCCATTTCTTCCAGATGGATCCATCACTCTATGCCTGTCTTGTCCTTGTACTTTCCCCCAGCCACAGCTGGCCACAGGTCAAGAAAGAATGGTAGGGAGATGGGTGCATCTACCTCTCCTTATGAGCAAACCTACCTACCAGAGTCCACCACTTCTCTGCTACCATACTGCATTACTCAGAAGCAATCTCCTTTGGGCCACCCCATAGTCACCTCAGTTTCCACACTAGCATGGACTGATGCTCTAGGTGCTAGCAAAATGCATTCACAAACACTGGTCTGCAGCTCCAGTTTCTATGTGTGACATCAAACCTACAGGACTTATCTGTCTGCGAGTTTAGCAGGAGGGACTCTCTTTCTTTCAACAGCACCTATGTTCATCCCCTTGGCCTGTATCATTTTGATGAAGTTGCACTTCAGCAATATTCAGGACTAAAGGTTGGATTCATTAAGTGATTTAGACGGTCTTATCTACATAGTAATTGCTTTCTCAATACAGTCACAACCATATTGACCCATCACATTTCTACTGAACAACCCGATGGGTACCTATGCACTGCAGGGAGATCTGGGGTGCTATCCCGTATGGTCTTAATACAAGTTTCTGAGAAAAGTAGCTGAGATACTGTTTTTCAGTTGTTCAGTGCAACTCTGAGCATTCCTTTTTGCAGCAAGGTGGAGAAAAGGAGACTAGACAACTGGCTAATATGATTCAGTAATGCCTCTGTTCACTCACCAGAAGTGTTATTTGTACAGGCTATGGGAGCCCAACCTGTTGCATCTTTGCTTCTGAAAGTGTAAAATCAGAGTGTGAACAAAATTTTAACACATCATGTACTTTATATTTTGGGACACCTAGCCAGCTTGATCGTGTACATAATTTGCAAGTCGGATCTGCCATGACACAAAATTTAAAAATATGGTAAAGTACTGTAGATAACTTTTCACTTAGCACAAAGGAGTTTGTGCTTTCTCTTAGTGTAGTCAACAGAAGGTCTTTCCTCTGGAAGAACTTTATTATTTGGCAGAATATTTGCTATATTAAGCAGCACAAGCAGTCTTTTCCCTTCCCTTCCCTTCCCTTCCCTTCCCTTCCCTTCCCTTCCCTT